>Ga0067045_1027464_pt1 | contig 122468 bp, 143 predicted proteins | sample TerdegcTABiofilm_FD_59184 | JGI IMG/M metagenome (GOLD analysis project Ga0067045, IMG submission 59184) | Combined Assembly of (Gp0054472, Gp0054536) Wastewater bioreactor microbial communities from Singapore -Terephthalate degrading...
GCCGCCGGCGCCAGGGTGCCAGAGGACAAGTTTTTCGAGTTTTTAGAGGATTTCAACACTATTCTCGAGAAAAATGAAAGAAAACGAACTGTGGAATATTGAGCAATGACCAATAACCGATCAAAAATACCTTATAGAAATGTTTATTAATATAAAATTCTTTTAGGCGGATACTACAGGGGATTAAAATGAAATTCAAATGTCCAGAGTGCGATGGTGAAATAGAGACCAAGGAAGTAATAGAGGGAGAGATCCTAAGCTGCCCTGACTGCGGAGCGGAGCTCGAGGTCTCCAAGGACAAGAAGGGCAACTTCGAGCTGAAGGTCGCAGAGTCTGAGGGCGAAGACTGGGGAGAGTAGAGCTTTGGCACAGACCCTCTCTCTTCTTTATGACAGGGTAAGGGTTGAAGAGAAAGAGATCATAAATGCAGCCCAGAAGAAGGGGGTCGAACTCAGACCGATAGACGCGAAAGAGTTGCATTTGGAGATAACAGATCTTAACAAGGACGAAATTTTCGGTGACGTGGCGCTCGAGAGGTGCGTGAGTCACTTCAGGGGTCTTTACTTAACCGCAATACTCGAAAACAAAGGAGTGGCTGTGATTAACCCGTTCAGCGTCGCCGCGTTGTGCGGAGACAAGCTTCTCTGCAGCATGAAGCTTGCAAAGGCAGGGATACCGACTCCAAAAACGATTGTCGCCTTCACAAAGGAGGAGGCGATGAAAGTGCTTGAGGAGGAGATGGGATATCCCGCTGTGATTAAGCCGGTCTTCGGGAGCTGGGGGAGGCTTATCGCGCCGCTCAAGGACCGGGAGACTGCGCAGGCGCTCCTCGAGGACAGGGAGGAGATGGGCAACCCACTCTACCAGATCTATTATATCCAAGAGATGGTAGAGAGGCCACCAAGGGACATAAGGACGGTCGTGGTCGGGGATCAGATAGCCGCATCAATATACAGGTACAGCGCCCCAGACGACTGGAGGACGAACATAGCCAGGGGAGGGAAGGCGGAGGTCTGCAACCTCACCGAGGATCTAAGGGAGCTTATACTAAAGGCTGCTGAGGTCGTTGGCACCGGCCTCCTTGGGGTAGATGCAATGGAGACGAAGGAAGGCATAGTGATCCACGAAGTGAATTCAACGGTTGAGTTCAAGGGTGCAATGAGCGTCTCCGAAGTAGACATCCCAGGCATGATAATAGATTACGCGCTGGAGAAGGCTAGAAGGTAGCCTCCCGCTCCGCTTCCGCAAGCCTGCCGTCTATTTCAGCAAGGCACTTCTGGAGGACCTGAATCATCCGGAGAAGAGTTTCCTTCTTTGCCCTGAGTTCCTCGATTTCAGCCTCCACAACATCGATATCAGACATGAAGACCGAGAAGAGGCACGGCGGGGCGACCTGGGGGTTGTTGAAGGAGAACATGTCTTTCAAGAAGCTCTCAAATATCCTGTTGAGGCTCATCGCTATCTCGCTCTGCTTGAGCAGCACATGCTCCAAGATCCTCCTGCCCTCGCCCGTGATCGTGTAGATCTTCCGTTTGCGGCCCTTGTAGGCGTGCCACTCCCCGCGCACCAGACCCTCGGACTCGAGCTTCTTCAGGACGGGATAGACCCCTCCAGGGGTCGGCCTCCAGAATCCCTGCGTGGTCTCATACATCGTGCGCATTATCTCGTATCCAGTCAGCGGCTTCTCGTTTATCATCAGCAGGAGGGCCATCCCCATGTACCCCTTCCTGCTCCACTCGAGGCTTTTGGATATAGGGTCGTCGAACATTTTCCTCGATAGGATATATTTGATTTCGATATATGAGTTTTATGGTTCTTCGGGATTAGATTCCTCATTTTTTCGGGAATTTCATGGCATCAGAGATCAATTCCGATCGGCTAAAAAAACAACCAATACTTTAATTTAGCACATGAAGACAAAATATTTGTTTGGATTTGTTTTTCTGGTCGCCATAACGGTCTCTCTCGGAGCGTACAGCGCAGTGCTTGGAAAGTCGGAGCTCGTCCATTTCTGGGTCGCTGTGCCCGCAGGGAACGTGACTTCTCCAATGGTCTTGAGGGGCGCGGGGCCACCGATCTCAATGTCGCCGATCGTGATTGACCTTCAGTCGAGAGGTGTGCTTAAGAACTTGCTACAGCCCCAGCTCGAGGGGATCTCGACACATTGGATCTACAATCTGGGCAAGAAACCAGTGATGATCAGGCTGAACTTGGCAAATGTGCCTTCCGACATCGCTGTCGATTGGGAGGTGAACAGCGGCTTTGAGTACGACGAGGCGACCCGTACGTTCAAAACGCCACTGAACCCAGGCAGATCGATCCCCAACCTGGGTATCGACTGGATATTCCACATCCCTGCGTACTACATGGACGAACCGGTGATCTATGACGGCGGTCTCGAGGTGATAGACGCGGCTACCAATACGGTGCTCACATTCATACCCATAAAGTTCGTAAACGGGGGCGCAAGCACCAGCGGCGGAACAGGAGGGGGTTGCCATTGAAAGCTAGGGAGACAATTACCAGAAACCGTTGGAGGTACCTCTCATTCATCGCAGGCTTCTTCCTTTTCGTGGCGCCTTTTGCCCTTTTCACCAGAGCGGTTTACCTGATAGTGGGCAACACTGCTGAGCCGACGCTCCACAGCGTCTGCTTCAGGATGCCCATAGACTGGATCTTCGGCGGCAGGTTCTATTCAATACTGGGATCTTCGTGGTTCATGGCTGCCTTTGTCTTCGGGGTCATCATCTCCTCAGTATTCATAGGGGCAGCTTTCTGCGGCTGGCTGTGCCCAGTCGGGGCAGTGAGTGAGGCGATCAGCAGGGCGGTGCCGATACCAAAGAGGTTCAGGCTTAGGATAAGGGATACGAAGCTTACGGTGAGCATGAGGTATGGATTCCTGGTCGGGTTCATCATAGTCGCTGCATTGGTCGGTTACAAGCTCGCGTCTGACCAGCTGGGAAGCATCTGCTGCAGGTATTGTGCCTCATCCGTGCTACAGAACTTTGCCTCGGCGCTCTTCGGCGAATTCTCAGCCATCGAGTACTGGCAATCGGGTGCGATCTTATCGCTCGTCTTCTGGCTGGTAATAGGCGGTGTATTCATGTCAGGAGGAAGGGGGTGGTGCCTCTTCTTCTGCCCGCTCGGAGCTCTCTCAGGGATCGCCCACAAAGTCGGTGCTAAGCTCGGTTTCTACAGGGTAGAGTATGAAAAAGGAACGTGCACTGGCTGCAATAACTGCCAGGATCTTTGCCCGATGTGGGCAATAAAGGAGGACCGCACCGTGGAGAGGACGCTCTGCGTGAACTGCAAGGAATGCGTGCATGCCTGCAGCGCGTACAAATTCGTCAGGGGGAGAAAGGTTGCGGATAGCTGAAAGAGCCAAGACTTATTGGGCATTTGTCCTAGCGGCATCCGCAATCCCCACATCCTATTTAGTTGCGATGCCTTGTTGCGGTGCGTGCGCAGGGTGTCCAATGGGCGCCAGCTGCTTCCTGGCGTACCCCATTTTGGTTACCCTAGCCATCGGAGCCAAGGCACTGAGGTCCGGGAAGGCTTTCCTCAAGAAGCACTGAACCCATCAAAAATTTACCCAAAAAACACCTTTTTTATACCCACATTTTATACGGAAATCTTTTAAGACCTCCAAGACTTATGATCCGAAAGTCCGGAGGCTCAACAATGGGGATGACAATTTCCGAAAAGATCCTCGCCAAAGCCTCGGGTAGGGAAAAAGTCGAGGCGGGCGAGTACATAGTCGGCAAAATAGATCTCGCAATGATACATGACCTTACGGGTCCCCTGACGCTCAACGTGATGAAAGAAGTGGGCTACGACAAGCCCTGGGACCCAGAGAAGGTGGTCATAATACTCGACCACCAAGTACCCGCAAACTCGACGGTCACAGCCGAGCTGCACAAACAGCTCAGGCATTATGCCAGAAAGCACGGGCTCAGGAACTTCCACGAGGTCGGGAGGCAGGGCGTCTGCCACCAGATCCTCGCAGAGACATACGTCAAACCAGGGATGCTCGTCGTGGGGGCAGATTCTCATACGTGCTCGCTGGGTGCGCTCGGCGCCTTCGCGACCGGGATCGGTTCGACTGAGATGGCGTCCGTCATACTTACCGGAGAGATGTGGTTCAGGGTGCCGGAGACAATAAAATTCGAGCTGAAGAACAGGCTCAGCAAGGGCGTCTCCGCAAAGGATGTCATACTGAAGATCATTGGTGATATGGGGGTAGACGGGGCACTCTACTGCGCTGCCGAGTTCGCAGGCGACGGCGTCGAATCGCTAAGCGTAGACAGCAGGCTCACAATGTGCAACATGGCTATTGAGATGGGAGGCAAGACGGGGATAGTCAACCCCGACAAAAAGACGCTGGAGTACACGGGCACAAGGGAAGCGCCCTTAAGGAGCGACCCAGATGCGGAATACGCCTCCCATTACGTTCTGGATCTCAGCACCCTTGAGCCCCAGGTGGCAATGCCGCATTCGGTGGACAACGTCAAGCCGGTCTCAGAGGTTGGCGAGGTGGAGGCAGACCAGGTCTTCATAGGCTCGTGCACGAACGGGAGGCTCGAGGACCTCGGGGCGGCGGCATCAGTGATCAGGGGGAGGAAGGTGAAGCCCAGCACTAGGCTGATCGTGATTCCGGCCTCTCAGAGAATTTACCTTGAGGCGGAGAGGATGGGCTACATCAGGGATTTCATAGAGGCGGGCGGCGTGGTGTGCAACCCCAACTGCGGTCCTTGCCTTGGAGGGCATATGGGGATTCTCGCAGAGGGGGAGGTCTGCGTGAGCACATCGAACCGCAACTTCATAGGCAGGATGGGCAGCACTGGCTCGAAGGTGTACCTCGTCTCGCCAGAGACGGCTGCAGCCACTGCTGTGGAGGGCAAGATTACTGATCCAAGGAAGTACATGAGGTGAAAAGAGTGACAGCCAGCAGTAACAGGATGATGGAAGTCCGAGGGAGGGCGTGGCTCTTCGGCGACGACATCGACACGGACGTGATCCTCCCCGGGAAGTACCTTGTTCTCACAGACCCGGACGAGCTCGCAAAACACGCCCTTGAGGGGCTTGTAAGCGGTTTTTCGGCGAAGATTTCCAGAGGGGACATAATAGTTGCAGGCAAGAACTTCGGGTGCGGGTCGAGCAGGGAGCATGCACCACTTGCACTGAAGTACGCGGGTGTCGGCGCGGTCGTAGCGAAGTCTTTTTCAAGGATCTTCTTCAGGAACGCGATAAACATAGGCCTGCCAGCAGTGATCTCAAAGGATGCGAGGGATGTGATCAAGGAGGGCGAGATGCTGAGCATCGACCTCGAGGAGGGGTTGATCAGCAGGGAAGACGGCAGCAGGGTCGTGGTGGACAAGTACCCAGAATTCCTCCTGGAAATCTTAAAAGACGGGGGCTTGCTACAGAACCTCAAAAGAAGATTCAGCAAGGAGGTTAGAAAATGACGAAGAAATACAAGATAGCGGTCATGCCAGGCGACGGGATCGGCCCAGAGCAGACCGCCGCAACGCTAAAGGTTCTTTCGGCGGTTATGGAGAACACAGGCATTGAGATGGAGTTCATAGAGGCTGAGGGGGGTGACGAGTGCCTGAAGCGGCGCGGTGAAGCCCTCCCGAATGATTCGATCGAGATCATCAAGGCCTCGGACGCCTGCCTCAAGGGCCCCGTCGGGGAGAGCGCGGCAGACGTCATTGTGAAGCTCAGGATACTCTTCGACCTTTACGCAAACCTGAGGCCGATAAAGTCATACCCGGGCGTCCAGGCACTTAGGCCGGATATCGACCTCCTTGTAGTCAGGGAGAACACTGAGGACCTGTACAAGGGCTACGAGTTCAGGGTCGGCGAGGACACGGTAGCGCTCCGCGTGATAACCAAGAAGGGCTGTCAGAGGATAGCCGAAACTGCCTTCAAGTACGCGATGCGGAGGAGGAGGAAGGTCACCGCCGTCCACAAGGCAAATGTGCTCAGGGTCACGGACGGCCTCTTCAGGGACACCTGCAGGGAGGTCGCCTCCAAGTACCCTGAGGTGTCGTTCGAGGAGCTCTACATAGATGCTGCAACTATGCACCTAATCAAGCGCCCCCATGAGTTCGATGTGATATGCATCACGAACATGTTCGGGGACATACTCTCCGACGAGGCGGCGCAGATAGGAGGGGGGCTCGGCATGGCAGCTGGCGCGAACGTCGGTGACAGCTTTGGACTCTTTGAGCCGATCCACGGATCTGCGCCCAAGCATGCAGGAAAGAACACAGCCAACCCGATATCGATGATCCTGTGCTCGAAGATGATGCTGGAATGGCTCGGGGAGGAGGCCGCTGCCAAGAAAATAGAGGACGCTGTGATGCAGGTGCTCTCCGAGGGGCGTGTTCTCACGCCAGACCTCGGGGGCAGATCTGGAACGACAGAGGTTGCCGAGGAGATCTCGAAGAAGATCCTCGGCCGCTGATTTTAATTTATTTTATTTTTTGTTTCCGTTTGCGCTTATCACCGGCAGCTTGCTTCCCTGCCTATCACTTGCTCTCCTCGATGTCAATTATGCCGTTCTGGGTTATTGCGAAGACGCATTCGCTCTCAGGATGCAACGGGGAGTCGATTATCCTGGCAATCCTCCGGTTCTCCTTTGACTTCCGGAGCCAGATCCGGTAAGTCGAGCCGTGGGCTAGGATGTTCCCGCCCGCAGGCTTGTTTGGATTCCCGAAGAAGACGTCCGGAGACGACTGTATCTGGTTTGTCAGAACCACCGCTATGTTATGGATGTCTGCCATCCTAAGCAGCTGGTGTATGTGCCGGTTAAGCTTCTGCTGCCGCGGGGCAAGCGACTCCCTACCAGGGTACTCGGACCTGAAGTGTGTGATCACAGAGTCGACGACCAAGAGGCGCACGTTGTTCTCCGGAACGATCGTTACTGCCTCGTCTGCAAGGAGCATCTGGTGGTCGGAGTTGTAGGCCCTAGCGTATATTATGTTGTTGAGGACGGTATCGGGATCAAGGCCGAGCCCCTTAGCTATGCTCATAACCCTTTCTGGTCTGAAGGTCCCTTCGGTGTCGATGAAGAGCGCCCTGCCATCTAGCCCTCCCCGATCCGGGGGCAGCTGGACTGAAACGCAGAGCTGGTGGCAGAGCTGCGTCTTTCCGGATCCGAACTCACCGATAAGCTCTGTTATAGCCTGGGTCTCCAAGCCACGCCCAAGGAGTGCGTCGATCGCTCTTGAGCCCGTAGTGAGGTACCCGATATTCCCCCTCCTCGAAAGGACCTCCTTGGCAGTCGTGAAGCGTATGTTCAGGAGGGCCCTCGCATTCCTAGTTATGGTCGATGCCTTCTCCTCGGTGAGATCCGCAATCTCTACGAGAAGCCGGGTCGGCGCGACCGCAAGAGCCTCCACGGTGGATATGCCCGCTGCCTTGAGCTTTTCTATGGTCGCAGGCCCTACACCGTCTACATCCTCAAGTTCATGCTTTACTGACAAAGGTAATCTTCCCCTATAAGAGGGGCGTGTAACGGAGCATTTAAACCTTTCAATCATTGGACTGATCCAATTGTTGATAGAAAACGGGAACGGTCCGCTGGAGCTTACAGAAAGCTTTGGGGCAGCATAGCGAAAGTATTCGCATCCAAAAAAGTTTAAATTCAGCAACGGTCGGATTATAGGTTAATTCGACAGCACTCTTGAGGGATTAATGGATGGTGACCGCCTGCCAAACACTTTTTGTCCGGTCGTGAGCGGAGGCGTTGAGCCCGAAAGGGTGCCTGCAAAACGCTTTTGGGGTATCTGATATGGGCAAGATCAAAGTTGGTATTTTGGGTTCGACGGGATCAGTCGGCCAGAGATATGTGAATATGCTAAGAGACCACCCGTGGTTCGACGTCGTTGCACTCTCTGCTTCGGATGCTTCTGCCGGAAAAAAGTACAGTGAATGCGCAAAGTGGGTGCTCGACAAGGAAATCCCCGAGGGGATGGCAGGGATGAGGATCGTCAAGGCGATCCCGTCCGAGATAAAGGGGGCCGGAGCAGAGGTCGTCTTCTCGGCGCTTCCTTCAGAGGTCGCTAGGAGGACTGAGATGGAGATGGCTGAGGCCGGACTCTTTGTCGTTGCGGACACGAGTGCACACAGGATGGATCCAGATGTTCCGCTTGTGATACCCGAAGTGAACTTCGAACACCTCGACGCAATCGAAGAACAGAGGAAGAAGCGGAGAGGGTTCATTGTGACAGGGCCGAACTGTACCACTATCGGCCTGGCAATCTCACTCAAACCTATCCAAGCCGAGTTCGGGATCAGGAGGGTTCTGGTCTCGACAATGCAGGCGCTCTCAGGAGCAGGGTTCTTCGGAGTCCCCTCCATGGCCATACTGGACAACCTCATACCTTACATCAAGAACGAGGAGGAGAAGGTAGCAGCGGAGCTCCTGAAGATCTTGGGGAGCTTCAGGGACGGATCCTTCAAGAACGCCAATATCAAGGTCGGCGCGAGCTGCCACAGGGTCTGTGTCCTCGACGGCCACACCGAGGCGGTATTCCTCGAAACTGAGGACGCGGCGTCGCCTGACGATATCGTGAAGTGCATGGCAGAGTTCACCTCAGAACCCCAGAGAAGGAGGCTGCCGTCTGCACCCGAGCACCCGATAATTGTGAGAAGTGAGCCGGACAGGCCGCAGCCGAGGCTCGACAGGCTATCCGGGACGCCCGAACGCGCCAAGGGCATGGCCACCGTCGTTGGGAGGGTTCGCAAGGAGACCGCCCTGGACAACGGGATCAAGTATGTGCTCCTGAGCCACAACACGATCAGGGGCGCGGCTGGAAACGCCATCCTTATAGCGGAATGTCTAAAAGCAGAGGGGATCATCTGATATAATATTCTGGTGATCTGAATGAGGCTAGTAATGAAGTTCGGCGGAGCGCTGATGGAGGATGCCGAACAGATAGCCAACTCCGCATCACTCGTAGCAGATAGGGCAAGGAAGGAAGACGAGGTTGTGGTCACAGTTTCAGCCATGGGCGGGGTTACAGACGAACTGATACAGATGGGGGAGAGCGCCAAGCTTGGGGACATGGAGAAAGTCCACAAGATGCTCTCGCAGCTCAAGAAGAGGCACCTAGAGACTGCTAAGAGGCTTTGCGCAGGCCCTACCCTTGACGAGACCTTGGAGAAGTTGAGCAAACTCGTAGAGACGCTGAACCAGTGCCTGACGGGCGTCTTCCTCCTCAGGGAGCTGACGCCCAGATCCAAGGATCTGTTACTCTCCTTCGGCGAGCGGCTCTCGGCCCCGTTGATGAGGGGCGCGCTGGTTTCCTTGGGCATAAAGTCAATAGACCTCACAGGCGGCGAGGCGGGCATAATCACCGACAGCAACTACGGCAATGCAAAGCCCCTCCTCAACATAACGGAGGTGATGGTGAAGGACAGGCTCATGCCGATTCTCAAGGCGGGCGTCGTCCCCGTGGTGACTGGATTCATAGGACAAGATCAGAACGGCGTTGTAACCACACTGGGCAGGGGGGGATCGGATTACACAGCAACGATCCTCGCCTCATCCCTGGAAGTGGATGAGGTCTGGATATGGAAGGATGTCGACGGGATAATGACCGCAGACCCGAAGATCATAAAGGCCGCTAAAACCATCCCTGTGCTCTCCTACCTCGAGGTGATGGAGATGGCTTACTTCGGGGCTAAGGTGCTGCATCCGCTGACAGTCACCCCGGTCCAGGAGAGGCTGATCCCTATCAGGATAAGGAGCGCATACAACCCCTCAAACCCAGGCACGCTGATAAGGGAGAAGAGCGTGCCAAAACCGACTGTCAAGGCAATAACCGCGATCAGGAAGATGAGCATAATCACCACGGGAGGGGCCGGGATGATCGGGGTACCGAGCGTGGTGGCGCGCGTCTTCTCGACACTCTCGTCAAACGGAATAAATGTCGCAATGATATCCCAGAGCTCCTCCCAGGCGAACATCTCGATGGTTGTCAAGAACGAGGAGCTCGAGAAGGCGCTTAAAGCGCTGAAGATCGAGTTCAGGAACGGAGACCTGGTGAGGGACATACACTCGATACCGGATGTCGCGATAGTCGCTATCGTCGGAGAGGGTATGCGCGGGACGAAAGGGGTTGCGGCGAAGCTGTTCAGCGCAGTAGCGAACGCCGGGATCAACGTCCTGATGATCTCCCAAGGCTCGTCGGAGCTAAACATATCGTTTGTGATCCAGGAGATCGACCTGAACAAGGCAGTCGAGGCGATACACACAGCATTTGAACTGGACAAAATGGGCGAGAACGCCCCCGGCACGCAAGAGCTCGAGGCAAATCAGTAAGTAAGCAGGAGGATAAGATCTCCCAAAAATATTTCTTAATAACCCTTCGACCCAGGACAGGATCCAGGACTGGAAAAATGAGAGTACTTGCATCAGATTTAGATTGAAAACAGGGAAGGAACAGACCCAGAAAAGAAAAGGAAAGGAAAGGCTTAGATCAGGAAAGCTTCTCTGCGACGGCCTTAGCAAAGTCCATTGTGCCTGCAGTCCCGCCCAAGTCCCTGGTCACCATCTTGCCCTCTTCGATTACGGCGTCGATAGCCTTCTCGAGGCGGTTACCGGCGTCGACTTCCCCGAGGTATCTGAGCATCATGCACGAGGAGAGCATTAATGCGGCGGGGTTTGCGTCCCATTTTCCAGCGTGCTTGGGGGCAGTGCCGTGGATGGCCTCAAAGAAAGCATACCGGTCGCCGATGTTGGCGCTCGGTGCTAGCCCCAGACCGCCGACCACACCGGCGGCCTCGTCAGAGAGGACATCGCCGAAGAGGTTCGTGGTAACGATGACGTCTATGTCCTGGGGGCGCATAGCGATGCGCATGGCAGCAGCGTCCACATGCATCTCGTCGAATGCTATGTCGGGATAACCCTTTGCCACTTCTGCGCAGACCGACCTGAAGAGGCCGCAGGTTTCCTTAAGCACGTTAGCCTTGTGGACCGCGGTCACCCTCTTGCGCCTCTCCCTCCGCGCGAGCTCAAATGCGAACCTGGCTATCCGTTCGGATCCTTTTCTAGTTATTTTCCTTATCGTGATCGCAGAGTCCCCGACCGGGTATTCGATCCCCGAGTAGAGGCCTTCGGTGTTCTCCCTCACTATGATGAGATCCACATTCTTGTGGACCGAAGGTACGTTCGGGTGGTTCCTGAAGGGGCGAACGTTCGCATACAGGTCGAGGATCTGTCTGAGCGTGACCGTGGCGCTCCTGAAAGAACCCGGTCCGGGCGGGGTCTGTGTCGGACCCTTGAGGCAGGCGTCAGACGCCTTGATTATTTCGACAGTCTCCTCTGGGAGCTGGTTACCATACTTCTCCCAGGCGTTTAAACCTGCAGCCACCTTTATGAACTCGAATTTCAGCCCAAGCGAATTGAGCGCGTAGATGGCTGCTTCTGTAATCTCCGGCCCTATGCCGTCACCCGTGATCACTGAGATCTTGTAGGTTCTTCCCATACGAAACTTCCTCGCTTCTTGTACTGTTCGACCAGCCCTCCGTCCTGAAGGATGGTCATCAGGAATCCGGGGATTGGTTTGAAATAAAAGGTTTTTCCTCGGGACAGTACCTTACCCTCGGCTAGGTTTATCTCAACCGTCTCGCCCGTCTCCACCTCGCTATAAAGCTCCGGGCACTCGACCAGCGGAAGGCCAACGTTGAAAGAGTTCCTGTAGAAGATGCGCGCAAATGACTTGGCGACAACGGCGCTGACGCCCGCGTGCTTAAGGACGAGGGGCGCCTGTTCCCTGCTCGAGCCGCACCCGAAGTTCTCTCCGGCGACTATTATGTCCCCCTTTGAGACCTTCGCTGCAAACTGCGGGTCGGCGCCCTCCATTGCGTGCTTTGAGAGTTCGTCCAGGTCTATTGTCTTGAACTTGTATTTTCCCGGGATTATGAGGTCGGTCGAGATATCGTCACCGAACTTCCAGACCCTTCCCTTTATGGTCTCCATCTTCACAACACTCCTTCCGGAACAGTGATCTTGCCCTTCAGCGCGCAATACGCGGCCGTGAGCGGCGATGACAGGTAGATGCTCGCGTCACTGCAGCCCATCCTCCCCTTGAAGTTGCGATTTGTCGTTGAGACGACCACTTCGCCCGGCGACGGGACGCCGTGGTGACCGCCTACGCAGGGCCCGCAACCAGGGACGCCGACCGCACACCCGCTCTTCACGAGCTCCTCTATTATGCCGCTCCTGATCGCTCTCAGGAAGGTCTCGCGCGAGGCGGGCATCACGATCGTCCTCGCCTTCACCCTCTTCCCCCTGAGGACGCGGGCTGCAACTTCGAGGTCCTCATACCTGCCGTTGGTGCACGAGCCTATGAAGACCTGGTTCACCTCGGTGCCCTCAAGCTCGGAGACCGCCCTGACATTGTCCACCTGGTGCGGGCAGGAGAGCATCGGCTCAAGCTTTGCTGCCTCCACCTCGAGCGTGTCGGAGTAGTGCGCATCAGGGTCGGCCGAGATCTCGAGGAACGGGACCTGGATCCTCCCCTCCAGGAACTGCCTCGTAACCGCGTCCGATGCGATCAGCCCTGTCTTCCCGCCCATCTCGACCGCCATGTTCGTCATCGCCATCCTGCTGTCTACGGACATCCTCTGCACTGTTTCCCCAGTGAACTCGACCGACATGTAGGTGGCGCCGTCAGCACCCACCTCCCCGATCGCGTGGAGTATGGCGTCCTTGGACATGACGTTCCCTGGCATCCCCCCAGTGATGTTTATCCTCAGCGTCTCCGGGACCTTGAACCAGAGCTTGCCCGAGGCGAAGACCGCGGCCATGTCTGTGGAACCTATCCCGGTGGAGAAGGCAGCGAAGGCGCCGTGCGTACACGTGTGCGAGTCGGCACCGACGACTATCCCGCCGGGGAAGACGTGCCCCTTCTCGGGGAGCAGCTGGTGGCATATCCCCTCCCCGACGTCATAGAGGGTAACACCGTGTTTCTTAGCGAATTCCCTCATCATCTTGTGGAGCGCGGACGTCCCCTCGTTGGAGCTCGGCGAGATGTGGTCTATCACGAAGACGGCCTTGCTTCCGTCCCATACCTTCTTTGCGCCCATACCCTCGAAGCTCTTTATCATGAGGGGGGCTGTCCCGTCCTGCGCCATCGCGGCGTCAATCGGGAGGACCACGATCTCCCCCGGTGTGGGGGCTCTCCCGATCTTCCTAGAGATGATCTTCTCTGCAAGCGTCATTCCCATTGATCGAACACCAGACTCTCAATTTAACGGCGCTTTGATTTTAAACCTATCGCAGACCTGGCGACAGATCCGGGAAAGTGTTATAATTGAATTAACAGGAGAGATCTGCAACGAAGATGGGGAGAATCTGATGGAGAAGGGAGTTGACGCGGAATCGAAATCGAAATCGGAGTCAGAGCCAGAGCCAGAGGCGGGGAGGAAGGGAGTCGAGAGGTTCAGCATCTCGGTCGAGCCTGAGCTCGTCAGGGAGTTCGACGGGGTGGTAGAGAGGCTCGGGCAGAACAGGTCCAAGGCGATACAGCAGGCCATGCGCCTCTTCCTCTCCGAGCACTACTGGGCTAGGGCGGAGGGGGAGTGCGCGGGGGCGGTCGTAGTCGTTTACGACCACAGCGTGAGGCTGGCGGAGGACGAGCTCACAGACCTGCAGCACGGGTTCAGGGACGCGATCAACTCGGTGCTCCACATACACGTCGACGACAGGAACTGCCTCGAGATCATTGCGGTCAGGGGCAGGATAGAGAGGGTCAAGGGGCTCATCGAGGCCCTGGAGAAGGGCAAGGGCGTCAAGCAGATAAAGCACACCATAGTGTCAATCAAGTAATTAATCAAGGTTTTCTGTTGATTGGGAGGAAGTGAACGGAATTGGGAGCCTATTTCGTCGAAGGAGGTTCCAGAAATTGGTCCTGCCACAGCCTCTAAGTTTCGTCAAGTTGGAATTACGACTATTAAGGCTCTTGCTGTGACGCCTATCAGAGATAACTGATAAAACTGATATCGGTTTTGAGAAGGCGCTTCAAATCATTCTTGAAGCCAGAAAGCTTGTTCAGGCTTATTGGACGACGGCGAAGGAGCTGTGGGAGACGAAAGGGTATGCTGCGTTGTTCCACTGGCTCTCAGAAGCCAGATGCCCTATTAGCCAGGGGAATAGAGACGCAAGCTATGACGGAGTTGATAGGAGAGTATGGCGTGGGCAAGACACAGATTTGCCTGAAGCTTTGCGTAATGGCTCAACTGCCTAAAGAGCAAGGGCGTCTTGGGAGAATGTTTCGGTTTTCGCGGAGTTTCTCCTCAAAAACTCTACACCTTTATAAGGAAGCTAAATAGGTACAATAAATGAAGTATAATAAATGGGAGGAAAAGTATGGATATTCATTTAGAAATTGATGCATTATTGTGTAATCAACAAAAGTTAAAGCAGCTCTTACTCCTCGAGAAAGAAAGAAGAGGTGTGGACAAAGACGAACTAGTTTTCATAGGAATGGCAGATACTGCAAACTATTACTGGTGTGCAATGAAGTCGCTCTTTAAAAATAAGGAAATGGAACCCGATTTTTTTGCTAGTTATTTGCAGGACAGAGTTTTGTATTCCAGCGAACTTGGATTAATTGATGAATTACCTAGTGAGGATGAAAAACTCTTGAGGGTCGGTGACAGTATTAATTTTGAGGATATAGAAAACTTACTTCAGCAAAGGAAACGAGAAAAGGAAGAGAGCGATATAACGATCAGTTCAATCTTATTCCAAGATGAAAATGGGGATAAGGTTCTCGCAATCAGTGATTTAGAATTATCCCCATTTTCAAGCGACGATTTACGAGAAGTTAAAAAGATAGCGATATCTGATGATATTAAATCCGAAGAAATTACTAAGATGTTAAAACTTTATGGAGGAGAGAAGGCTTCTGAGATAGAAATAGTGAGTCTTGAAGAGTATCCTAAATACCGGGGGGAGATTCTTCAAGACAAGAGGTCTGAGAAGTATCCAACAATTAGATGGAATTTTGAGTGGGGGGATTATGTGGTGGTAGGAGTGCCTGACGGAATCACAGACAGTTTTGTTTACGAGTTTAAAACAACTAGAAGTGAGTTTTCGTTATATTATGCTAAGCCTGTAGCATTCACACAAGCAGATCTCTACGGATATTTTTTCAGGAGGGACATGAAAAGAGTACAATTCTACATTACAGGAACAGGAGAGACCAAAACCTGGGAGAAAAAAGTCGATAAGGAGAATGCAGAAAAGACTCTGAAAAGCTTCAAAAAGACAGATAAGGGTGGAGAAGAGCCTATACCACCGAAGGAATGGAAATGTAAGTTCTGTGAGTTCAGGAAAGAGTGCCCAATAACACCACAAAAACAAGATTGTTAGGGCCATACAAAAGATAACCCAGACCAGCCGAAACATGGAAATGCGGAAATTTTAGACTAAAAGCTTACAGGAATAACATAAAGAAAGCATTAGAATAGATGGGATGCCCAAAGATTTCTATGTTTGTTCCCATTGCGGGTACGTTCTTCCCAAGAAAGCTGTGGTTTCTGGTTGGGATTCACAGTCCAGACTAAGGCAGATCCACTGTCCAAAATGCGGAAAATAATCACTCGTACACCTTAGAGACTCTTCGTGAAAACAGAGCTTCAGGATAAAACTCTGAGGTAGCCTCTTCGCAAGTCAGGGGAATTGATTTTCGCCTCTATTGCTGCAATAGCCTAAAAAGTTCTCTCCTTTAAATCAGCTATCCATGCTGGATTGAAATAGTTGACCATAAATACGTTAGTGCTACATCTACCATGAAGAAAGTCAATTTCTGGTTTTTTAAGCCACTTAGTCATGAAGCTACCACGAAATTCACGTATATCAGCAAAGCGCAGATGTTCAACCCTGCGAGAAACCATCTTTTTGGTTGCATTCCATTCGATAGGCTCATTATCGCTCATACATTTGATTAGCCTGTGTGGAACAAAACTGATAAAAAGTTTCTTAGAGCTTCTAATGAAGATGTCCCTGAACCTATTTTAAACCCCTTAGGATTTCTTGAATGCCCTAAATGCCATGACATATCAAATGATAAGAATAGCTACAAGAATCATTGGGCAAACCGTCATAGACCCGGAAGGAAGAAGTCATCTGTTATAAAAATTAATGACTAATTTATTGTTTTTTATATCTCTTATTTTTTGTTTTTTATATAAATAATTGATTTTATAAGAAAATTATTAGTTTATTTTGAATTTAAATTAAATTTTACCCAGTACTATGAAACGTCACATATAAAAGGCACTTTGTTGATAAAAAAAGTTCAATAACTGAAAAAGGGAATGGAATGGCGCTTTTCGAAATCCTATTTCAGTCATATACCTTTAGCGGGATAATATCACTGATCATCAATTCTATTGGTATTCCCACATGCATCGTCTTGCTTTTTGCCTATTTTGCAGCAATTACATATCTTGTTACATTACCTGGAAGAAGCTCTTTGTCATCTGATGCCGCTAAAGGTCGAGTGATTGGGTTTATACAACAGGCTTTCTATATTTTTTCCTTCACAATGATATTGATCCCCTTTGTATCTGGATTGCTTGATTTTTTCGTTGTTCTCTTTTTTTATTCACTATTTTCAATACCACAATTTTTGACTGCTTGGCAACTTGGAAGGGTTACCTCATACGAACAGTATATTGAGTATAAAACGAAATGGACGAGAGGAATTGCCTCCTTTACTACTGATTATCGTCGGAGCGCAGGTATCGCTTCCATATGGGTTGCTTTGGCTATAGGAATGTTGTATTTTTTAGCGGCTGATCCTTCAATGTCTTTTCTTGGATGGATTATAATCATTTACACGATAGCAATGTCGTTACTATCAGCAGCTCTTGGCCAAAGCATTATCCATCACATAATCAGAATTCCCTTTGTAAAAATAATTACCATCAAAGGAAAAGAAATTGTCGGATTTATTGAATCCAAGGATACCGATCATCTCTGCATCATTAGTAAACAGGAGATTCTTTATTTGCCAATGAGCCAAATTGAAGTAATATTACCTGTAAAAATGCCAATACCAGAAAAACAAACAATCGATAATTTACAGTCTTAGTTCAGCTATTGCGCAGTAAATATAAAATTTACAGTCTGACAATGCACTTTTTCCCTTGATTAAATATGATGGGGAGTCGGGTATCTAAAATAATAATATACCAATTGTCTCGAGGCGGTGAAATTATCACCACATTTAGCTGTCTTTTAAGCCTCTTTCTAATACGCTCGGATAAGTTTGGGGCACTGATTAAGAAAAAGCAGAGATTAATCCTTTTTACTTTCGTTGTTAGAAAGCTTAATTAAATAAAAAATTAAAAAATTCGTATTCTAGATCTCGATTCCTTCCCTCGGCACGTCTGCAGGCAGGTCTGGGAACTTGTCCTTTATTTTCTGCTCTGCAACGGTCGCGGCCTCGGAGAGTATCCTGCTTGCGTCTTCGTTCGCGGCCTCGAACGAGACGTTAAGGTTCGAGGAAGCACCAGCCTCTGTCACAATTGAAGCGAGCGACTCGCTCAGGAAGCTGAAGCCCTTTTCCGCCTCCGGGACTATCTGGAAGACGTTGCTCTGGACTCCCTTAATTATCGATATTGCAGGGGTCACCGTGCTGACAAAGTCGCCATAGTCCTTGACCGTCGTAAGCCTCAACGAGATCGTCTCGAGGGCGAGCTTTATCTGCGTCACGCGCTTCGCGAGCTTCCTAACCTCGACCAACTCGTTCGCGTACATCAGCGCCCTCGATCTGTCGTGCTTGGCATAAGAGTCTACAACCCTCTGGAAAATCTGGCGGTCCTTCTCCACCAGCTTATTGCTGGCGATATCCAGCCTCTGCGTCTGAGCTGAGATGAGTCTGATCGCATTCTCGATGGCGGGCTTCAGGGGGCCGCTCTGGACAGGAGCCTTCTCTTGCCGCTCCCAGTTCTTCGAAAAGTCGGGCATATTATAATCACACCTGATCGAGTCATGCAAAAAAGTAGTTAAAAAGAGTTTCGAACGACCTTCAGCGCTCGATCAGAACAGAGCAGCGTGCCTCCGTCGCCACCTTGCTGCTGACGCTTCCGAGCGGGGCGTACGTGGAGGGCTTCTCCTTGTTGCCTACCACGATCAGCTCGATGCCGTTCTCGTTTGCGTACCTCAGTATCTCCTCGGCAGGATCGCCCTCAAGGCGCATGGTAGAGTATTCGACTCCAGCCTCAGAGGCTTTCTTCCCTGCCACTTCGAAGAGCGTTGCGGCGTCTTTCAGGAGGACCTCCTTGTAGGAGGGATCCATGGCGGTGGTCTGCCTCGACTGGAGCGGGAGCTTTGTCCTAACGACGTGCACTATGTGCAGCTTCGCGCAGTTAGCCTTTGAAAGCAGTATGGCCCTCTCGAGGACCTTCGCCGAGACATAGGAGTAGTCGACAGCCGCCATTATTGATCTGTAGTTCGATTTGACTTTATTAAAGCCCTCAAAAAAGGACGGGGTAGGGCAGGATATCTGTGCGCACATATTTCTTTCGCATATATTTGACGGGAGGAGGCTTATATTCGAGATCGTTTAACTTCCGGATGGGAGGGAAGGGCTTGGCTGAGAAGGCGGTCTACCTCATCTCCGGCGGCATTGATTCCCCGGTAGCCGCCTACCTGGGCGTTGCGAAGGGCTGGGATCCGGTATACGTCTACTTCGACAACCGCCCCTTCTCTGGCGAGGGGGAGCTCGGGAAGGCGACTGCGCTGGCAAGGCACATATCGGAGGTGACGGGCGTCCGGGGCGAGATGTTCGTCGTGCCGCACGGCAGAGACCTCGACCTCGTAGTGAAAAGGTGCAGGAGGAACCTGTCCTGCCTCCTGTGCAAGAGGCTAATGTACCGGAAGGCAGAGGCCCTCGCAAAGGTCCGCGGATGCAGCGCTATAGTGACAGGGGAGATAGTCGGGGAGCAGGCGAGTCAGACTATACACAACCTGGTCCTGAACACCTCGACGGTGGGGATCCCAATAGTCAGGCCACTACTAGGGTTCAACAAGACGGAGGTGGAGTCCGTAGCCAAGAGGATCGGGAGCTACGAGATCTCGGCGGAAAAGTCCGAGGGGTGCACCGCAGCGGCGGTCAAGGCAAGAACCCTCGCAAGGAGGTCAGAGATCGAGGGCGAGGAGGGGCTCCTGCCGATCGGCGAGCTGGTGGACTCCGGGATCAGAGGGGCGAGATCGATCCGTCTCCTCTGACCGGAGCCTCGAATGCCTTCTTCAGAACTTCTTCTACATAGGATGGTTCAGGCTCATCGCCGAAGTCGAGCTTTTTGGGGTACTTTGCTGCGCTCTCGGGGTCTATGCCCATCAGCCCAGCCCAGTCTTCAAGGATTTTGCTTTCCAAGGCGATAAGCGGGAACAGCAAGGTGGAGTCCTTGATCTTCCCCTGCAATTCTGAAAGGATATCCAGTCTTGGAACGGGCATCCCCGATGCGACGGCAGCAAGGCCCTTCTTCCGGCAGTAGCGGGATGCCAGCATGAGCTTCAGCAAGGGTGGCGCTTCTTCGCAGGGGAATACTACCGCCCTGAGCTGCACACCGGCAGACCACTCGGAAAGGATCGCGAGGTTCCCTCGTGTCTGCTCGCCCACAGCCCCGTCCGGTCCGAAGACCGCTGCGAGAACAGGGGATCCCCTCTTCATCAGGCACCAGGAGGCTACGGCTGACTCGAATGCCCCGTCTATGATTCCCACAACAGGATCCTGTGTCCCGAGCGGGAACCCGTCCGGACCCCTAACCGCCTCTGTGTAGAGTATCGCGGAGTCATCCCTTATCTCTATGAAGAGCTCGTTCTCCGGAGAGCCGAGGTCGACCCGGAGGTCTGGGCGCGCTGAGAGGATCGCCTCTCCGACCCGGGCGGCGGCCTCCTGGCTCGTATAGGAGTGAGATCCGACCCGCCTGCACCTTACCGCGAACGTCCCCGGGACGAATTTCCCGGCAATCGAGACCGCGACTTCGGCAATCTCCTCGAGCCCCGAGGTTGTCATAATCCCGGGTGAGACCGAGGAGACCCCAAAGACCTTCGAGATCAGCCGTGATGCGCGGACAGGCTCACCGGTCTTGAGGTAGATCCTCCCCGCAATCCTCCAGATTTCGGAGTATGGCACCTCCCTCAGCCTCTCCTTCAGGTGCCTGAGCAGCCTCAGCTCATAGTCCCTTCTCACGGGCTTGCTCTTGATCCCGATCTCCCCGCCGACCCTCACGACCACGACCCCTTCCATAGAGTGAACCCCAAATGCCCGGTTCATCCAAACAGCCCTTGAAGCCAAACAAACAAATACATAGGTCTTCTAAAAAGGATACGGTAAAATGCTTCTTAATCGAACCGATATAAGCAGACCGAGGGGGGCAAGATGGACATGGACAAGGGAGCGTTGGAAGGGGGCAGGAGGCTGGTCTGGTGCATGAGGTCACTCCACGCGAGGGGGCTGATCACGGGATCAGGCGGCAACGCCAGCATAAGGCTCGGTGACAAGGACGAGATCCTTATCACCCCGAGCGGCGTGTACAAGGCTGAGCTCGAAGAGGAGGACCTCGTGAGGATGAGGCTCGACGGCAGCGTTGTTGCTGGCCGGTGGAAGCCTTCGAGCGAGTGGCGGATGCACGCAGAGATCTACAGGAAGAGGGAGGATGTCAACGCAGTAGTCCACGTGCACAGCCCCTATACGACGGGGCTTGCGATTGCAGGGAGGGGGATCGGCCCAATTACTCCGGAGGTGGCGCTGATCCTGCAAGACGTCGAGACTGTGCGGTACGCATGCCCTGGGACGGACGAGCTCGGGAAGCTGGTCGGGAGCCGGATCATGGGCAGGCGCGCGCTCATTCTCCAGAACCACGGCGTCGTATCGGTGGGGCGGGATCTCCTTGAGGCGATGACCGCAGTCGAGGTCCTCGAGGAAGGAGCCGTCACCACATTCGTCGCCTCGCTGATGGGGGGAGCAAAGGTTATCCCAGAGGAAGAGGTTGAGCTGATCAAGAGGGTTTACAAGGGGTAGATGCTTGTGTTGGACATCAGGGTGATTAGGGAAAATCCCGATGGGGTCCGGGCTAACCTTGCCAGGAGGAATGACCAAGAGGTTCTAAGGCTGTACGATGAGCTCCTTGTAGCCGACAGGGAGTGGAGGAGGCTCTTCACGGAGGTCGGCAACCTCCGCGCGATGAGGAACAGGATAACAGAAGAGATTGCCCGTATGAAGAAGCAAGGGCTGGACGCCTCGGATAAGATAAGGGAGGCGGAGGAGATCCCGAAGAGGATAAAGGCGCTCGAGGGCGAGATGGAGGCGCAGAGGGCCAGGATGGACGGGATCCTGATGAGGCTTCCGAACATCATGGACGAGTCAGTCCCCTACGGCAAGGACGATACGGAGAACGTGGTCGTGAGGAGCTGGGGCAAGCCGCGCGAGATGGCATTCGCGCCGAAGGATCACATAGATATCGCGGCGGGGCTCGACCTCGTGGACCTCGAGAGGGCGGCCAAGGTGGCGGGCGCCAGGTTCTACTACCTGAAAAACGACCTTGTGAGGCTCAACTACGCGCTGATAAGGTACGGCCTGGACTTCCTCGTCGGCAGGGGGTTCACCTCCTACCAGCCGCCGTACATGATGAAGAGGAAGGTTCTGGAGGGGGCAGTCTCGCTATCCGACTTCGAGGACACGATCTACAAGGTGGAGGGCGAGGATCTCTACCTGATAGCGACGGCTGAGCACGCCCTCCTGGGGCTCCATTCTGACGAGATACTGGACGGGAAGAGCCTGCCGCTGCGTTACTGCGGCGTGAGTCCGTGCTTCAGGAAGGAGGCGGGCGCGCACGGCAGGGACACGAAGGGGATCTTCAGGGTCCATCAGTTCGAGAAGGTCGAGCAATTCATCTACAGCAGACCAGAAGACTCGGGATCAGAGCACGAGCTCCTCATCAGGAACGCAGAGGAGTTCTTCCAGAGCCTCGGGATACCTTACAGGGTGGTGAACGTCTGCAGCGGCGACCTCGGCACTGTGGCCGCAAAGAAGTATGACTTGGAGGCCTGGCTCCCCGGGCAGGGGAAGTACAGGGAGGAGGTCTCCTGCAGCAACTGCACCTCCTACCAAGCGGTCAGGGCCAACATCAGGTTCAGGGACAGACCGAACGAGCCGACTAAGTACGTCCACACGCTGAACAGCACGTTGGTGGCAACCGAGAGGACGATCGTGGCAATCCTTGAGAACTACCAGAACGCGGACGGGAGCGTGGACATCCCGGAGGTGCTGGTGCCGTATATGCAGGGGAAGAGGCGGATAGAACGGGCGGAACGATGAGGGCAAGAGCCGGTTTTCAGAGCCTCTCAAGTACCTCTGGTATCTCGTAGAGCGAAGAGACTATGGCGTCTGGCTGGGATCGCCTCAACTCCTCGTTGAATATGCCCGCCGCCACACCTAGCGTCTTGGTGCCCGCGGCCTTGCCTGCTTCGATGTCGGTCGGCATGTCTCCAATCATCACCGCCTCCCTCGGGTCGAGGTCGATCCTCTTCAAGGCGAAGAGCACGGGGTCCGGATAGGGCTTCCCCCTCCTCACCTGGTCCCTCGAGACGACCAGATCGAAGTACCCTTCCAGCGAGTGGCGCCTGAGGACGTGGAGGGCTTCCTTGGCGCTCCTCGTAGTCACTATCACGATGGGAAAGCCCTTCTTCTTTAGCGTTCGAAGGACGTCCTCTGCTCCGGGCAGCAGCGGCGAGTTGAGAAAGGCATCCCTGAGGGCCCGGTATGTGAGGAGGATCATCGCTATCCTCCTGTGAGGGGGCATCCCAATGAAGTGCCCTATCCTCCACAGCAGCCGGATCCCGTCGAAGGGCGCTGACCCGTGGAGGAGTATCCTTCTCAAGTTAGCAGCCGCCTCGTTCCTCTTCTCGGCGGTTATCATGAATCCGAGGCTCTCAACAACCCTCATGAAGATCCGCTCCATAGGGACGATGCAGTCCAAGAGGGTGCCGTCGAGATCGAAGAGGACGCCCGAGACCAATATCGCACACCGTTACAACAAAGAGAAGCTAAAGGGTCGTAATTAATGGTTGCGGTTTGGCAGGGCTGCCGGTCTGGAGGTTTTCAGATCAGAAAAATTATATCAGCGCTGAGAGCAGAAGTCTCTACGGGGCAATTCTGTTTTGAAGATCACTAAGAGCTCGACCCCAGAGGAACTGGAGCCTCTCTGCATGGCAGTGCATGAGCTGACAAACGGCATGCCCGTGACCGGGAGATCGAAGGAGAGGAACGGGCTGAGGATCGAGAACGGAAAGGTAATCGACAGGGACTACACGGGGCCGGTCTTGGAGGAAGTGCTCGATAAGGGAGAGATCATCAGGAAGGTGCCTGCAGCAGGCGTGTACAAGGGCATACCGGTCGTAGTCGTCCCCTTGAAGGAGGGGGGAGAGACGATCGCGGCCATAGGGGTCGTAGACGTCACCTACGGAATCTATAGCGAGGCTAACATAATCGGTCGCAGGAGGCCGGCTAGGTAGCGGGAGCGGGGCGCTCCCGTCTCAAGAAGCCGAAGGAAATTGTCCAAGACAACGCCAGGTCGATGGCACCTTGGACTAGGTTCATCGACGAGACGAATGCAAGAAAACCCCAGATGGAACCAAAGAACATCGTGTTTATCACATCCTCGATCGGCATTGCCAGGAATATCGGTATGGCCCAGTAGTAGTTGAGGAAGGCGGCGACTAGGCACCTTGCCGCGAGTGCAAGAGCTGAGGCGGGAAGGACCAGCAGTAGCGGGAGGGTCGGAGATCCGCGCTTCTTGGACCAGACGTATACAAATAGCCCAAGGACCAGCACCATGGCGATGGTAGAGGCAAACTTCATTGTCGCACCGACGAAGTTTGCGAAACCAAAGATTATCAGGATGAGGTACATGCCGACCCCCGTGGCCAGCGCATACCTCGTCCCGAGGACGAAGAATGCTATCATGACGGGGAGAGCCACGAAGTCAATAGACATCCCCCACGGCACCCTTAGCGGGAGAGCCCTGTTCACAATCTCAAATACATAGACCAAGGCCATCATGAAAGAGAGAACCGTCATTTTATACGCCCTTGAGGTTCCCCTCGACATATTGACCACGGCTGACTAGTCAGAAAACGCCTGAATTTAAGAGTATCTACTCAAAAAAGAGTAAAAGATCCGCCTTAACGCTTAGTGCTCCCGTAGGGGCAGACCTTTATGCAGACGCCGCATACAGTCACCGCGTAGTCCGCCATTCCCGGCTTCTTTGAGAGGAGCTCCTTGTTCTCCGATAGCCTTGAGAAGCACTTCTTGGGATCAAATATATCTTCCCTTGCACCCGGGCGGAATCTGAATTCGGCATATTTTATCGCCTTGCTCGGGCATGAATCGATGCAGATCCTGCAGTCCCCGCACCGGTTTTCCATCGGAGTGCCAGACCTCAACGGGAGATCGGTCAGGACTGTCCCTAGCCTGACCCTTGGACCGAACTTGGGAGCGATGAAGAGACCATTTCTTCCTATCCATCCTAGCCCGGCTGCAAGGGCAAATGCCTTGTGGGAGACGTTGCCTACCTCCCGCTCTGGGTCTATTCTTAGGCTCGAGGGAACCGCCAGGGCCTTGCCTCCAAGCTCTGCTACGGCGCCTGCAACGCGCATCCCTATCTGGTCGAGAAGCATGTTTGCGGTCTTGTATGCCCAGGCATAGAGGTTCCCTGGATCACGCACGGTGATTAGATCGACTGCATAGTCCGGCAGGGCAACGCAATAGGAGACGGCGGATTTGAAGGAGGAGAGATCGACCCCCCCGTACGAGGGCAGGTCTCTCAGAGTCTCAAGCGATGCTGTGCCGGCCAGCGATGCGCCCGCTGACAGGGCAGCCATCACCAACTTATCCTCGGTAGAATTCACCTTTTATCGCCTTTGGATATATTTCACCGTGTTTGGTTTAAATCTTTATTTTATTTAGCCTTCCTTTCCGGGTGATCAAAATATTGAAATTCTACCAAAAGATCGGATATTACGGGTGTCCAAAATGTCGTGGGATGAATGGTACAGGAAGAGGTTCCTGCCGTTCTTCAGCGGCGACTTCCCTTCGAGGTTCAGAGACTTAGACGAGTGGATAAGGGAAATGGAAGCGCAGATGGAGAGGATGTTCAGGGAATTTGAAGGCAGGGTCCCAGAGAAGCTCGTTAGGGAGAGGAAACTCCCGGAGGGCGGCGTGATCAAGGAGATGGGCCCATTCGTTTACGGCTTTTCGGTCACATTCGGTCCGGACAGGAAGCCGGTGATCACAGAGTTCGGGAACATGAAGCCTTCAGGCAGAGCCCCATGGGAGCCTGCATTCAGCCTAAAGGAGGAGAGGGAGCCCCTTGTGGACATAATCGAGGGCGAGAACGATGTGAGGGTGGTGGCAGAGCTCCCCGGGGTTGAAAAGGAGGATATAAAGGTTTACGCCACTGAAAAGACCATAACAATCGATGTGTCCGGCAAGGAGCGCAGCTATTACAAGGAGCTTGAGCTGCCGGTTGAGGTCGACCCCAGCAACTCAAAGTCGAACTACAAGAACGGAATCCTCGAGGTGATACTCTTAAAGAAGAAAGAGGGTAGGAGACCGAGGGGCGAGTCGATCCCCATCGAGTGAGTGCCCTGTTTTTACCGTCTCCTTATACGGGATCCATCCACGAATTCGAGAAAGCGCTCGTAGCAGACGTATATCAGCTAGCTTATCATTGATTTCATTATACATTTGAGCCTCAGGGCGTCCTCGCCCATCCCTATGTTATTGAACATTACATAGATCCTTTTGGGCTCGCCGTAGGAAGAGATGATCGACGCGAGCGTCGAGAGATCAGCATCGGTGTACCTGTATCTGTAGTTAGTCTCACCAGGACCCAGCCCGTGTAGCCTGAAATAGACGAGCTCTGATTCCGAAACTGGCAGTCGCCTGAAAGGATCGACGACATGAACAAGGGAGAGACGCCTGCAAATCCTGCTGATCTCACCTGGGTACCGGTTCCAATCCCCTCTTGGTTCCCATCCTAGAACGAGGGAGGATCTTTCGATTTGTGACAGGAAAGTTATCATGTCCGACTTTGTCTTCTCGTTGCAGGTGAATTGGGGGGGCGTTTGTATGATCACAAAATGGCTGCCGAGGAGACGACACTCATCTAGAATGAGATCCCATGCCCTGAAATTCTCCGGTGTCGGCTTCAGGTGGCCCAAACCACGAGGATCCCACAGTTCTGGGATTCTACCTGCCCTCCTCCAGGTCGGGCTCGAGACCGGATGGGTGATCGCCTGCCAGGCCTTGACCACGAACTCGAACCCGGCCGGCGCCTGCCTCCTGTACTTCTCCAAGGTCGTTGGGGAGACGGGCCTGTAAAACGTGCTCTGCAGCTCTATCACTGGGAACTCCCGGAAGTAGGCACTCATTCCGCCCCGCATCGACCACCCGCACGTACCTATCTTTAAAATAAAACATGCCCCCAACTGATCTGGCTTCCTGATTCGATATCTTTTTTGAGCTGAGGGATAGACAGATAAATAGATCGTATTGAAAGCAATCCTTAATGTGATTTGAGATGTCTTCTGGGAATACCGTGGTTGTGGAGTTCAGCATCATCCCAATTGGGTCCTCTGAGACAAGCCTCAGCGAATACGTCGCAAGAGCGTGCAAGGCAGTGAAGGGGTCTGGGGTGAAGTATCAGCTTACCCCAATGGGCACCGTATTTGAAGCAGGAAGCATTGAGCGGGCCCTGGAGGTTATCAAGTCTGCACATGATGCAGTGCTGGAAGCAGGGGCAATGAGGGTACTCACCTGCGTCAGGATAGACGACAGGAGGGACAAAAAAAGATCAATGGAGGACAAGGTGAGGGCAGTGGAGGAGAAGCTCAGTAGACAAGATCTCCTTCAATGAAGCGCCGGGTCCTAGGATCGAGTGGGGCGCTGAAGAAGGATTGGGCGTCCTGGACCTCGATCATCTCGCCTTCAAAAAGGAGTGCGACCCTCTTGGCGAGTCGCTTGGCCTGGAATATATTATGCGTCACCAGGACAATAGTCTTCCCCTCAAGGTTTGCTTTCCTCAACACGCCCTCAATAATTTGCACATTTGCAGGGTCGAGGTTCGCAGTTGGCTCGTCGAGGAGTATGAGCTCCGGGCTGAACACGAGCACCCGTGCAAGTGCAACCCTCTGGGCCTCACCTCCGGAAAGGGTCAGTGCGTTCCTTTTCAGAAGATCTTTTAGCTGGACCATCTCAAGGACGTCCTTAACCCTCTCCTCAATCAATTCATTCGGCACACCACGGAACTTTAGGCTGAAAGCGACATTTTGATATACTGAAGCATCGAACAGAACAGGACTCTGGAATACCATCCCGATTTTTGGTCTTATCCTAACCGCACTCTCTCTTGTGAGCTTACTCCCGCCGATATAGACTTCCCCCTGATCCGGAAAGTCTAAACCGCCAATAATCTTGAGCAGTGTTGTCTTACCCGAGCCGCTTGGGCCGACTATTGAAATAAAATCTTCGCGCTGGATTTCAATTGAAATGCCTTTCAGTATCTCCTTGCCCGAGTAGTTTTTTCGGACTGATCGTAGCTCTGCATATACCATAAGACTACCTCCTTTTCCCGTGCTTTACCTGAATGACCGTTAGCGTCAAGTTGACTCCAAACGCAAGAAGCATGAGGATAATTCCCAAGGCAATCGCGAGGGCGAACTCACCAGTATTTGTGTAGAGCATTATAGCGGTGGTGAGGGCCCTTGTATATCCAAGGATGTTCCCCCCCACCATCATGATCGCCCCCACTTCAGAGATTGCGGCACCAAATGCAGCCATTACCGCCGTGAGAAGACCAATCCTGCACTCTCTCAGTAGTATTACAGCCTCCCATAGCTTCGGAGCTGATAAGGACTGTAAGGTCTCCTTCAGACGCTTGTCTAGTCCGAGAACGGACGAAATGGTTATGCCACATACGACCGGAAACGTTAGAAATATCTGTGCGAGGATCATTGCTTCCGGCGTGTAAAGTATTCTAAGGAAGCCTAGAGGACCAGCTGTGGAAAGTAAAAGGTACACTACAAGACCTACAACGACAGGCGGTATTCCCATGAGAGTATTCACCACTGCAATGACCATTGATTTGCCGCGAAAGCCATGGCTGCCAATAAGAAATCCTAAAGGAATGCCGAAAGCGGAGCCCAGTAAGGTTGCAGTAAGGGAGACTCTGAGAGAGAGGGCGGTTATCGCCTGTATTCCTGGGTCATTAGCGAGAATCAGTTCGAATGCCTTTGAGAAGCCCTCAAGAAAGATCTCGATTCCGGCCATCCGAACATCCTCTATTTCCTGCTGGCTCTTAGATCCTCAACGAAATTTACTTCAGCATCTTCTGAGGGAAGACCAATCGATTCCGTCATATTGTAGATCGGGAAGAAGATGTGCTCTCCAGATATGGTGTAATCACCGACGAGCCGCTGCCCTTCGGTGCTAGTGATGAAAAGAAGGAAATCTACTGCTTGTTCGTATCGGATATTTGGAAACCTCGATGAATTGAGCAATACTATGCTGTACGGATTTAACAGCATAGGATCCCCTTCACAGACCACTTTAAGCTTTAGCGCCTCGCCCATCGAATCCTTTAGTCTGATGAAGGTTGCTCTATCAGCTAATGTGTAAGCCTCAAGTTCGTTTGCGAGCCTCAAAGTTGCAGACATTCCTGACCCTGCAGCCTTATACCATTCCGAATTTTCATATCCTTGCATATCAAGTGCTTTCCATATGCGTTTCTCAAGCGCGTGCGTCCCTGACCCATCACCGCGGGAGACGAATAGAGCGGATCCCGATTCTCCTGCGATAGCAATCCTCTCCATGCAAGCCGTTGCATTTAGAGAGGAGACGTTAGCAGGGTCTTTCTCAGGACCTACGATAACGAAGTCGTTGTAGAATACAGTAACCCTGAGGGATCCGTTTCCGGATAAAACAAATGCTTCCTCCCTTTCTCTATCGTGTACCAGCAGTAGATCAGCATCCCCCCTTGAAGCTACAGCTAGAGCTTGCCCGGTGCCCAGCGATAACCACGAGAGGTTTATACCGTACTTTGATTCAAAATAAGGTTTAATGTAATCCATTAGACCCGAATCAACAGTGCTGGTAGTTGTTGCAATAAGAAGCTTTTTTTCGGATGATGCTCCAAAGAAGGTTAAAGTAAAGAATATTGCCAAAACTGCAGCAGATGCAAGTAAAACCAATTTGTAAGATTTCATCATTGACACCGCTTATAGCGATATATTCTTGAGTATATATAGCTTATCTATATAGCTTATCACTCTTAAAGATCTTAGGAGAGACTTACATGGAACCGAGGTATCTAGTCTGGCTTGAAGAGAAAGGAAAGTACATTATAGGAGAGAAGGAGGCCAGAATCCTTGAGGGCGTCAGGAACTATGGCTCCTTGATCGCGGCAGCAAAATCAGCAGGAATAACGTATGCCCATGCATGGAATTTGGTTGAGGATATGTCTAGAAGGCTGGGCGAAGCCATCGTGTTTTCCAGGAGGGGCGGGGAGGACGGCGGCGGGACTTCGCTTACCGCAAAAGGAGAGGAGCTTCTGGAAGAATATCTCCGGGTCGAAGCCAAAGTTGGTGCCTGCATTGGTGCAAGAACTCCTAGGGTCTTCCGCGAAGTCAGAGGGGCGGATCTTGTGATTGTGGGCAGCAGCTGCATGGGGATCAAGGTGATCTCGGGGCTGATGCAGGGACTCTCGGTCGAGATAGCTGAAGTGGGATCCACCGCGGGCATCACGGCAGTTATGATAGGCGAGGCGGACCTGGCGGGGCTGCACATCTGCGACGAGGAGAGCGGGGAGTACAACGTGCCGTTCATCAGAAAGTTCTGGCCAGCCAGTTCGGCTTTACTGATAAAGGGGTACCTGAGGGAACAGGGCTTCATTGTGGAGGGGGGGAACCCCAAAGGGATCTATTCGTTGAGGGATGTGGTAAAGAAAGGGCTCAGGATCGCCAACAGGAATGCGGGCTCGGGGACCCGGGGCATTTTGGAGAGGATGATCCTCCAAGAAGGGATTGACCCTTCCAGACTGAGAGGGTATGAGCATGAGCTCAGGACGCACGAGGAGGTCGCGAAGGAGGTATACGAGGGGAGGGCAGCGATTGGCATCGGCCTCAGGGCGGCAGCGGAACGTTTCGGTCTTGATTTCATAAAGATCTGCGATGAGGAATTCGATTTCGTCTGTGAGAAGAGGAGGCTGCACAAGAAGGGGCTGCAGGCATTTCTAAATGCCCTCCGGAGCGAAGAGTTCCGGACCAGACTCGAGGAGGAGCCAGGTCTCCGGTGCACTCCGGAAACAGGGAACGTGTTGGAGGTCACGGGCTGACGCCCATGAAAAACGGAGTGACATAGGTCTCCATTATCGCGGCGACGAAGAGAAGGATCGCTGAAAGTACAAAGAGCCTCAAAGATTTTTCAAAGTCGACCGATACGGGGAAGTCGGCATGCCCCATCCTGGCCTTTATCTTCCTAAGGGCTGCGATTCCGAACCGGAATCCTGCTGCTGCCGCGATCACCAGTGCGGGCATCTCGAAGATCCCGTGGGGGGCCAGCGCGGCAAGAGCAGCCAACAACGAAACCTCCTTCGACACGATGGTCCCGACCAAGCCCAAGAGGTAGCCGTTGAGGAGGAGGACCGCAGCAGGCACCACGATCAGCGGCGAAAGGACGAACGCCACCCCCACGGTCAGCAGGTTCTTGAAGAAAAGGAATACCACCGTGAGTGGCTGGTAAGGCTTGTAGAATTGGAAGAGGGGCTCCAATCCCTCAAGTATGGAGTCCGATCCGCCTGTCCCTCCCGAGTATCCCGAAACGACTCCCAAAATCATCCCGACGAGGAAGAGGGCGGTTGCGATAGCCAAGTACTTGGCATTATCTCTAAGAGGCCTCATCTCAATCACTGCGACAGGATGTCATTGTGCTCAGGATGTTTTTTAAAGTATTCCAATGCGAAGGGGCAGACAGGGACGATCCTGAGACCCCTCTCCTTTGCATAGCTTATGGCAGCCTCGACCAGCTTGGCGCCGACCCCCCTCCCGCGGAATTCTTCCGGGGTATAGGTGGAATCAAGGAAAATGAGGTTGCCCTCGATGTGGTATGCCAACTCAGCCGAGCTCCTCGGGGAGAGCCTTATCGTGAAGGCCTCTCCAGTGTTCTTCACTTCCATTTTTTGCACCGTCGTTTTTATACTAGGGCACCTCAATAAAAATAGATTGCCTATGAATGCAGCAATATCCCTTTGTGGGGTGATTTGGTGAAGATCAGCTACTTGGGTCACGCGGGCTTTGAGGTGGTTTTGGATGGAATAACTATAGTGGTTGACCCGTTCATCACAAAGAATCCTTCTTCGAGACTCAGACTGGCGGATGTCTCTAAAGCAGACATAGTGGCAGTCACGCACTCGCACTTTGACCACTTCGGGGACTCTGCAGAGATCGCAAAGAGGGACGGGGCATGCTTTGTGGCCATATATGAGACTGTCGAGATTGCCGAGAGGGAGGGGGTAGAGAGAGCCGAGGCAGTGAACGTGGGAGGCTCCTGCCTCGTGAGGGGAGTTAAGATCGACTGCGTCCCGGCACTGCATACGGGTAATCCCTGCGGCTTCATATTTTCCGGCAGGGAGGGCAGGCTCTACCACGCCGGGGACACAGGGCTATTCGGGGACATGAAGCTGATAGGGGAAATCTGCAGACCTGACGTGGCGATGTTGCCCATAGGAGGCAGATTCACGATGGGGCCCGAGGAGGCTGCGGTCGCCACCGAGCTCATAAGACCCAAGCTGGTAATACCGATGCATTACAACACATTCGAGGCAATAAGGCAGGACCCTTACCGTTTCGCTGCATTGGTAAAGGAGAGGGTCGGCACGAAGGTCGTAATAATGAAGGAAGGGGAGAGTTTAGAGGTCTAGGGGTGGAATCATGGTTGAGCTGAGCAGAGACGAAAAGACGAGGGCTAGGGAGAGTTTGCTTTCTAGGAAGGTGGAGGACCTTTCGGTCAAGGAATGCGCTAGCGTGAGGGGACTTGTGGAAGGGTTCGGCAGGATGGGCGGCTTCATGGCGCCAAAGCTCAGCGAGGCGACGAAGATCATGGAGGAGATGAGTGCCGAGGGGTGCGTGAAGTTTCTCTCATTCACAGGCAACATAATCTCGACGGGTCTCAGGGGCGTGGTAGCCGATCTGGTCAGGGGAGGCTGGGCGGACGTGATCGTTACCACCTGCGGTGCCCTGGATCACGACATCGCAAGGAGCTTCGGCGCACGATACTCCGCTGGCGAGTTCGAGCTGGATGACGTCATGCTCAACGAGCTGGAGATACACCGGCTCGGAAATGTGCTTATCCCGCTCGAGGATTATGGTCCGCTGATTGAGAAGGTGATGAGGAAGGAGCTCCCTGATATCCTAAAGGGAAGATCTTCGATTTCACCCAGCGAGCTGGCATTCGAGTTTGGTAAGAGGATTGACGACGAGCACTCCTTCCTCAGGGCGGCATACGAGAAGGGGGTCCCGGTGTATGTCCCAGGGGTCATCGACGGATCCTTCGGCACAAACCTCTTCTTCTACGCGCAGACCAACAGGTTCACCCTCGACCTCTTCAGCGACATGAGCAGGATATTGAATACAGTCTTCGACTCCAAGAGGACTGGCGCCCTCATAATAGGCGGCGGCATAAGCAAGCACCACGTGATATGGTGGAACCAGTTCAAGGAAGGGCTGGACTACTGTATATACCTGACCACGGCACAAGAGTACGACGGAAGCCTATCAGGCGCGTTGCCGAAGGAGGCAATCTCCTGGGGCAAGGTCAAGCCGAAGGCTAGGCACATCGCAGTCTTCGGAGACGTCACAATCACCCTCCCACTGCTCGCCGGCGCCATTGTGAAGTGATGGTCTTTGTCGAGGCTCAGGCACTGCTATCCGGTGAACCACAGACCCTCAAAGGTAAGGGAAAGGGAAGGGTACTACAGCAGGCTTGACTTCGGTAGGATTGAATCCTGGTTCAAGGATAGCGCCAGAAGGGCGAAGATGCCGATATTTCAACTTGATCCTGGAAACGAGTCCGGATATTTCAGGAGAAAGTATGCCGACAAGGCAGGTGTTCTCCTCTTTTTCACCGCAGGGACCTCGGAGGAGCTGAAGGAGATGGTCTTGGAGTTTCTTCCTGAGGATCTCTACTACGATAGGAACCTTTACAGGGATCAGGATCGCTGCGCAGAGTGCGACGAGAGGGGCGAGGGATGCATCGGCTGCGAAGAGCTGGTCGGGCAGGAGCTCATGTTCGACGTCGATCCTGAGAACATAGACTGCCCGAACTGCGGGTCGCTTGAGGACAGGGTAAAGGGTCATTCGACCTTCAAGTTCTGCTACATCTGCTTCAACAAGGCGATCGACGAGACCGTAAGGCTCCATGGCGAGCTGCTGGAGAGGGGCTTCAACAACCTCTCTGTTGTTTTTTCAGGCAGAGGGTTCCACATCTATGTGCTGGACGAGGCGGGCCGCTCGATGGACTTCCAGGAAAGGAAGAGGCTCGCAGAGTCCCTGGTGGAGAAAGGGTTTCCCATAGATCAATGGGTGACCGACGGTGAGGCACGGTTGGCGAGGGTGCCATTTTCCCTGAACGGACTGGTGAGCAGAGTATGCACCCCGATTAGAATTGAGGATATAAGAAAAAACAACTACTGGAAAGAAAGACCTTTCGTTCCGGACTTTTTGCTCTGATCACTTCTTTTTCTTCACTGCCTTTTCTTCCTTCTTCTTGTACTCCTTTTTCTTTGCTGCAGCCATTTTTATATTCCTCAATTAATAATCAAAATTTTTTAGATATAATATTTTCTGTTATGGGCATATGTTTTATATGTTCAGGTCGCTATTTTTTCGTCTTGAATCTCCCATAGATCTCGTTGATTGCCCGATTTGTGACATATCCCCTGTGTGGGCGCAACCCCCCGCCAAAAGTCTTCGGTATGTGGAGCAGCTCATGTATGACTACTTTCACCTTCTCCTCGTAGGTCAACTTGTCGAAGCGCTCCGAAACGACCTCGATTATGTAGTGGGCTGGCGTGTTCAGTCCCATCTGCCAGATCTTTGGGAGCGAGTAGCACCTTGCAATGATACTTTTTGACCTAGAGCCGCGGCTCCGGAAGCAGAAAACCCTGTCCGGGTCGATGTAGTTCATGCCCGCCTTTTTGACGACCTCGCGGACCATGGCCTCGAGGTCGGGGGCGGGTCGATACGATATTGGCATCCCTATCGTTGAAAGGATTCTTCCAGTATGAATAAAAGGGTTTGGATTTGGGTCTGTAAAATCAGCGCCTGCGCCGATCTCTACGCGAATCGTCGTGGAAGAGTGGCCTGAACTTTGGTATCTTCTGGTCATAAGACCTGTTCGATATGTTGTTTTCAGTGTTTGCTATAACCTCTTCCTCAGATGGTTCAATTGCACCATACCTGCCAGTGTTTAGACGCATATTTCCCCTGAAGAGCGAGATGTAACCGTTCCTCACCCATATGGACTTTCCGACCTGCACCTTCTCGACATCGCTGTCCCAGAGGCTCATCAAGACGCACCCCGTAGGGTCGCCCACGAGGACCTCGGAGACCCGGTGTTGCGAACCGTCCTTAGTAGAGACCTCCCTAGGAGGGCTTATTTCGAGAACCTTTACGAGAATGTCAACGCTCCTTGAAGCGGGGTTTAATTCTTCTATCTTCTTTATTTCAGACATCATTCAATCCAACTTTATTGTTTAATACCTCCCAGACGGGAGGGCTGAAAAAAGGAAATGGGAAGCAGATAAATAAGCTTTCCCTTGCTCACCGCTTCCTCTCGCCTTTTACAAAAGACATAAACCACTCCGTGGATTCGTTCAGGGAGGATCTAATCGGGGGGTTCTTGAAACCGTATGATGAGACGCTGGTAAGCTGGCCCCCGACTCCCCTCTCGATCGCAATCTTTACGCCCCTGATCACATCGAGCAGTATCCCGGCCCCGTTCGCGCTGTCGTGTGTCCTCAGATAAATGTCGATTATTACATCGCTGCCGAGGCAGTTCTTTCCCTCCACATAGAAGTAACCGGTGCGGCAGTCCCTCATGAACCCAACATAGTCGGATGTGCCTGTGGCGACTTTTGAATCGGCTGGAAGGACCTGCCTTATCGCTTCAGATTTTATTTTTCGCTTTTCTTCCCGCCTGAAGTCCTCGAGCACGCCATATGCCTCGACAGTCCCCCCTATGTCGAGCTGGTATGTCTTTGTCACTTCAATGCCCCTTTTTGCCAAAAAGTCAAGCACACCCATATGAAAGACGGTCCCGCCCATCTGGCTCATAAGGTCATCACCGGCCAGCGACAGACCCCTGTCTTCAAAGGATTCCGCCCAACGGTTATCTGAGGCAATTTTTGCGGGAGTGCAGTTGATGAAAGCATAGCCTGCTTTTAGCGCTGCGTCAGCATAGAACTCAACCGCCTTTTGGGCCCCTGTAGGGAGCAGGCATACCAGGATGTCCGCATCGAGTCCCTCGAGGTATGAGAGTACATCGACGGGAGGGGAATCGTCTACCCTGATCACATCCTTCAGAACGCCGTCTGCGCCGTCCAGAACTGGTCCCTTCGCAACCGCGACGCCGGTCGGTTGGACGGTGCAGAATTTTGGGGCGACATTCGGCTCGGCAAAGATTGCCTCCGAAAGGTCGCGCCCGACCTTCCTGGAATCGATATCGATCCCTCCAACAACCTGTATATCCCACGGTTTAAAGCCGCCCAGATCGTAATTCATCAACCCCTTCGGGTTTTCAGCATGATAATGGATGCTCTGAACCAAGGCTGAACAGCAGTTACCCACGCCTGCCACCACGACTTTGATCTTGCTCACAACCATCCCTCGCTGCTTGTAAGGAAGGAAGACATATTAAAATCAATTGTTCTGAGGAAAAGTATATATTCATTATTAGCTTAACTGTTAAACAGCAATACTAAGAGCTGTGTAAGATGACTACACAACCCGCGGAGCTTCAGCCAGTGTTGGAAAAGCTTGAAAAGGAGATCTCTTCAATAAAGTTCATGCTAGAGCAGATCCTCTCCCTCCAGCAGCAGCTTGTTCAGAGGGGCAGAGTCAAGGATGGACAAGGGGAATCAGAGCTGCCCGCCGACGGCTTGGACATAAGCATTCTGTTGAGGCTCCCGGATCACTTGAGGAAGACGATGCTGGCGCTCGCAAAGCTCGTTGAGGCCCGTGCAGATGAAGTAGCAGACATAACCCAGAGGGCCAGGGCGATTGAGAGCGGCTATCTTAACCAACTAGTTAGGTTGGGTTACGTCAAGAAGGTGCGAAAGAAGCACCAGATATACTTCACAATTAACGATGAGGAATGATTATGAAGAAATTCATCACGATCCACTCATTCAAGGGAGGAACAGGCAAGAGCTATTTGGCAGCCAACCTGTCAACCATTTATGCCCTCCAAGGGAAGAAGGTTTGCCTACTGGACATGGACTTTAGGGCCCCCACTCAACACATAGTCTTTGAGCCCAAGAACGTAAAGAGATGGTTGAATGATGTAATGAACGGCACCGCAGAGGTTAAGGACTGCATCATCGATTGCTCGGAAAAGATCGAGAACAAAGGCAAGCTGTATGTGGGCTTTGCTGACTTTTCTACCGAGGCAATCAGGGACATGATATCCAAAGGGCGAAAGTGGGAGACCGAGGCACTACAGAGGATCCTTGTCATGAGAAAGGATCTTCTTGAAAAGATGAATTTCGATGTCTGCATAGCTGACACTAGCCCGGGCATACAGTACTCGTCAATCAATGCGGTCGTAGCTGCTGATGTTGCGATAGTGGTATCGACGCTCGACGATTCGGATATATACGGCACAACCAAGATGATAAACGAGCTGTACGAAGTATTTCAGAAGAGGGTTGCGATAGTGGTGAACAAGGCAATCGGCGGATGCGAGATGAGCGACCTCGACAAGTCAAAGATCGTAAATGCCCTGCAAGAAAAATACAGACAGGCAATAATAGGGATATTACCGTGCTACTGCGAAGTCGGGAAGGTGAAGAGGGCATCCATCTTCGCGTATAACTACCCGCAGCATCCGTTCACAGAGATGCTCAGGGTAATCGCCGCAAAGATAGAGCTCCTATAATCAGGTCAGGCGAATTTTTCTCTTATCTTTTTGGCTGTTTCGATGTAGTCCCTGAGTTCTCGGGACTTCATGATTTTCTCTGGGAGCGTTTCCGGGAGAATGAAGGCAGTGATGACTACAGATAAGAAGAGGAAAATGCTGGTAAGCGGGAAAGCCTGTGTCAAGTCGTAATTGAGTCCAAGAGCGGGGACAAGGTTCTTGAAATATATCGAAGCAATGCCTATGGTGAGGGCGGAGGCCGCGTAGATAGGGCGGGCCCGGATCGACCCGATATCGCCCCATATAACAAGGAGGAATAAAGCCGAGAGTATTCCCCAAGCGATACCGTCAATAAAAGTGTATCTTATCAGTTCGCCCGAGGAGAGAGAGACGAAGGAGTACTCAATTCCCAAGTACAAGTATGCAAATATGATCAGTTTGCGTCTTCCAATGTTATCTGCCAGTGCACCGCCGATCACCATAGCCGTCAAACCGAGCAGGACGGATTCCAGTTGGATAACAAAGATTTCGCTTTGGGTCAACTTCTGCAAAGCCATGTTGGTAACAATCACATCTACCAGCAGGAAGATGAACCATACAAACATGTAAAGCAAGGGAACCCTCAGGGGGTGTTTTACGAAGGCAGGTTCCTCAATTTTTACCTTTTGAAATCTTCTTTTTGAGGCCAGCAACATGGAGATGGATTTGAGGATCAAAATGAATATTGCCAAATCATTGACCGAAGAGATAATCGTTGATGAGAAGAATATGATGACGTATATTGAAAATATAAAAAGTCCCGATACTGCACCCCTGTTCTCGAAGTTAGTAATCTCGAACAGATGACAGACCACGTCAGGGATACACAGGCCCGCAGCAACACCGCCTAGAATTGAGTATACGATCAGCCCAGGCATGCCCTCTAATCTTAGAAGTATCGATGCGGCAAACAGCACCCCTAGAAAGTTCCAGATCAAATGGATCTCTTTTTGGATTTTTTCGCGCGCTACGGCCCCCAGGAACATGGAAAGCACAGAGACCAAGAACAACGCCGACAGGAAGGTGTAATAATATTCTGATCCGATGGCCTGGGATATGAAAGAGTTAAAGGTCACTATTTGGTAGACCGAAGCCAACGACAGGACAGCATAGACAGACGTAGCTTTGTTTGCGTTCAGGACCTCCGCCCCTTGCTTCAGTGATCTCCCCAAGGACTTTAGTACAGGCATCGTTAACAGGGTTTAATTCAGGGGGTATTTAAGACTTGCAATTTAAGATCCCTGAGCTTTACGAATACGAAAACTTTTTAAGTTAGATTGCTGTATAATTGTATAACTGAAAAACAAACATAACAATTGTGGGTGATTAAAAAAATGAAGAGCTATAACCCGACTCCCGTAAGACTGTGGGTTCCTGGTTAAGAAAAAGTGAAAAAATAAAGAAAAACAAAAAATGGAGGTAAAAAAATGAAGAGCTATAATCCGACTCCCGTAAGACTGTGGGTTCCTGGTTAATAGTTGAAAAGGGATAGGAGTTCCTTAGGATCTTTGATTCTGCTAAGGAGCGCCTTGGATTTAGATACGTAATTCTCCATCAGGGCCTTGGTTCTTTCGAAGCCCTTGTTCTCGTCTACCAGGTCCAAAAGTCCCTGGATGTTCTCTGTCGAATTGTCTTCAATAAGTGAATTAAGTTTCTTCAGCACTCTTTTATCATTTAATGAGTATATGATTGGCAACGGCAGGCTTTCTTTGGTTACCCGAGAGACTAGTTCAGATTTGTCGTTGAATGTGTCATTTATGTCATCCCTGAGAATCACAAGCATGCCCAGGAGCCTGCCGAACTCCCCTAGTGTGTCAATCTCATCCTCGGTTCCTCCCCCGATTATCGCACCAACTCTGGTGTAAGACTCTACATCAGCGGCCTTCATCCTCACTATCCTTAGGTATTGATTCGCCGTCACATTGAAGTTCCTAACGAGCCTGAGCTCGTCCACCTCTGCTGAGCCGAGTTCGTAAAGCCCATCTTTTATAGTCTTTATGACTAAATTCACTCTGTCGTAAGGCATCGTTTCCCTGAGCTCATAGAGTTGGGATAACCCCTCTATAAGAAAGGCATCCCCGATGAGAAGCGTCACCTCTCTGCCGAACAGCCCCATCGTAGTCTTTCTGTTCTTTTCCGTCCTGACGTACGAATTGTCGACTATGTCGTCGTGGAGGTCAAATGCGGCACCGGAGAGTATAAGCGCTTTTGCCGCAGGCGAGACCATCTCTGGGGATCCTCCGACAGCCTTGCAGGCCATCACCATGAGGGCGGCCCTCGAATAGTCCTTCCACTTTCGGGAAAAGCTGCGAATGGCGCGCTTTGCCGTTACGGATTTTATCCTCGCGCCGAGCATGTCGTTTATGGCCGACTCGACTAACGGTGCACCGAGAGTTTTCAAGGGGTCTTTCGCATGCTTCACGTCGGGCATACTAAATTGTTTAGCCATCAGGGTTTTTAAACGCTGGTTTAGATTTTTCAGAAAGCACTTAACTAGGGCAGCGGTGGGAAGACCGACAGAAAGCGGCTTCCAGCCGATTCCCCATCCATTGAGGATCAGACACGGGCCATAATGCCGGAGTGAATCACCCAAGGCGCAAGGATCGACATAATAGCCCCTGAGATCATCGTGTAATAGAATGCCACAGCGTAAACTCCACCGAAGGGGTAAAGAAACTCGGAGGCCAAGGCAAGGGCAGGCCAATAAGAGTTATAGAACCAGTGGATTAAGATTGAACTCTCGAATCCGTAGTAGAATGCCGAAAAACCAAGTACCAAGCCGGCTATGAAGGCGGTCAGAACCTTTCCTACCCCCCAAGAGCCCGAGGCGAGGTGCGCATAAGCAAATATCATGGAGGATAATACAACAAGCGTTGCGACAAATCCTCGAGGAGGTACGGAAACCCTGCCATCATCATAGACCTCAATGAAAAGCCTGGGCTTGAACAAGGCAAGTAAAACAGTCCTGAATCTCATTCCGCTTCCACGTGTAGAAATGAGTAGAAGTAGTGCAACTGGAAATAGTACGGGCAACATTCTGAAGGCGAGTTCTTCGGCGAAGACTGCATAAGATGAGAGTAAGATCTCTTCAAAGAGATTCCGGAATACTACTCCGCCCACAGGGATCCCCGCAGACTCCTCCAGATAGTGCAATACATAGAAGCAGAAGAAGGTGGACGAACAGATGAACGGCATTACAAGCAGGAAGTTCATTCGAGTGGGATCCGCCTTCCCTTTAAGGAAGTCCAGGGATGATCTGCAGAAGTTCGGTTCAGAAATGCCTGAAAGCGAGAACGCCAATATGAAGGCAAGAACCATAACGAGGAGGAGGGACGGTAGGAGTAAGACCGGGTCAAGATCCCATAATAGAAGCCTGTAGGACTGGATCGGATACGATTGAATTAATAAAGAACGATTAATGGGGGAGCCTACCACGACTATAGCAAAAACCATGGATAACAGGTACATTGACAGTGAAGAGATTGCAAAGATAAGGTACAGTCGTCTAAGTAATGGTAGAACTGCCTTTACCATCGCCATTAGATGTCACGTTTAGAAATGGATCCTGCCGACGAGAACGCGGTTACGGGTAATATCGGTCATGAACTCGACGCCTCTCAGCTTGGGCAACTTCAGCAGAAAGTCCCGCTCGGTCAGCATCCCGATCGGCTTGCCGTCTGAGACAACGATCAGGGACCCTATGTTGTATGTGTTCATGACCTTCACGGCATCGCAGAGGTCGAGATCCGGATCCACCGTCTTTGGGTTGGCTGTCGCGATCTTTGATATGTTCACATTTAGCAGGTAATCAGACAGCCCTTTCTCGACGAGGGCATCGACGTAGGGGCTCGCGAGGAATCTCATGACATCCTTTACAGTAACGATGCCCCAGACGTCCAACCCTTTCGTCACTAGGACACGCCTGATGTCGTTTTTGATCATCACCTTCATTGCGTCCAAGAGGCTTGTCCTGATATCCAGCGTAATTAGGGGGGTTGACATTATCTCTGAGACCCTGACGAACATCTGCTGAGCCTCAAAGAGCTTAAAGAGATGCCGCTCCGAAAGCACGCCCCATATCGTGCCGTCCTCGTTTATGAGTGGGAGCATCCCTATATCATGTCTGGCCATTGTGGACATCAGCTCGGGGAGCGGGGATGAAACCCTACCGAGGATCGGTCTCCTATTGACTATTGGTAAGATTGGGGAGTTGAGCAGGGTCTGGACGCTCTTTCCCGCAACAGCTTGGACAGAAGCAAACTTCTCCCCTCCGCCGAGGAGGTTCAGAAGATCCTTTGCCGAAACTATCCCTTGCAGCCTAATACCGTCCTCAGAGACTAAGGCGTGCCTTACGCTCTTCTGATCCATTTGTTTGATTGCTCCGCCAACAGAAGCGTTCTCAGAGATCACAACAGCTGGCGGGTGTCGTGCGATCGAAGCTGCAGGGTAACAACCCATCGGTACCACTGCCGATTTATTGGGGTAGGCTAAAGTTAAAGTTGTTGGTGCAGGAGCTTGTTCCTAGTGATCTATGATATCGAGGCTAAAAGAGACCCGCATGGGATTAGGATAAGGCTTGTAAGGGCATTGAGGAGATCCGGGGCACTCCAGATACAGAGATCAGTTTGGATAATGGAGACGCCCACACCAGATCTGCTCAGGATTCTTGACGAATACAGGAGGGCTGGAGGGAAGATAAAGCTGTCAGAATGGCTTCCGAGATCCATCGGGGAGATCGCTCCGGCAGCAAAGGGTATGAAGAAGCTATTCCTAGCCGTCATCGGAGCTGAACCGCTCATCGAGAAGTGGCATATAAAGATAGGCCAGCTCTTCGAAAAGATGGGCTATACGGTCGAGGTGAAGCCTGTAAGCGAGAGCGCGATGGTCGAATATTCGAAGCTTTCCGGCGAGAGGCTGGACTTTTCGTCAAGAGAAAAGACAACGAGCAGACTGCTTGACGAGCTTGTTTTGGACGATCTCGATGCCCTTGTGATCCTGAACAGCGGGAGGACCTCCCAGAGTGGCATTACCTATGTTGCGCAGACGCTTACCAAAACAAAGGTCTTGAGAAGCATGACTTCGCTCCCGGTGCTTCAGATCGAGAGCCCCGGAAAGCCAGACTCGGCTGCAATCATCTGGAATGACTCTGGCAGAGCCTTGGCGGAGGAGGTTGCAAAGGAATTGGTGATACCGGCGATTACACCCAGCCTAGAGATCAGGAAGGTCACAGTCAACGGTGAGAGGGAGATAAGACAGATTCAGTACGCAGAGATCGGAGACCGAATAATCGTCAATGGCAAAGAGGTGGGAGAGTGCCTGTCAGAAAAGGTATACCTCATTGCAGAGGGAGGAAGGATCGTCGACATAATGGGCGGGCGGCTCTTCATGAAGGGCAGAAAACTGAAAGTAGATTCGCTGGAAAATGCAATGATAAAGACTGTACCGAAGGAGATATGGAGAGATAAATAGATAGATAAAGCAACTTGCTTCGAAAGGCACTATGCATAAAAATAATGTTGAATGTTACAACAAAAAAAGATGGTTTTTTATTTAACTCTTCTGGGCCGCGGCTTTTACGGGGGGCGAAAGCTTTTTCCATGCCACCAAGCCAAAGACCAGCACCAAAACTCCAACCAAGGCGATTCCGCCGATGAACGCCATCGATGGCGGGACGTAGGATATGCCCATCTGTTTAAGGCCAGGAAGAGCCCCTGCAACGGTTAGCACGGGTGTCCCTTCAGGAAGCGGGTTCTTGAAGACCGCCAGCGGGTTATCGGGATTCCAGCCGTTTGCAAGCAGCAGATCGATCGAGGTCTGGTTGATGGCGATTCGGTTGTTGGCGCAGCTCTTAACGATCTTGGAGCCTAAAAGTATCCTAGCGCTCTCGGGAGTCACGCTGACCACCGACCCGTTTCTGATTATGATTTGTATGTTCGGTGCAGATGTCCCGTACCAGCTGTCGAGCGCAGTGATGTTCACATTCGGGTGTGCTGCCACGCTCCTGAGCATGCAGCCTGGGCAGCATGTCCATACGCGCTGGCCCGTGTCAGCATCGACCATGATGATGTTTCTTTCCATCTCAGGAGTGATAAGCATGCCGCATACCTCACACCTAGGGGTTGCATAGTACTGGTAGTAGAGGTATCCGGATGAACCAATGATCGCGGCGGCCACAACCACAAATATTACGGGGAGAACGTAGTTCTTCATACAATTGCCTCCACCATAAGCTCGTAAAGATAAAATTAAAGAATTTTGGAATTGAATTCTGATGGGGTGATCTCCGTTCCAGCAGTCCCTGCCAGGATCATTTGTCAACGATCGAAGACTCTTTCATCCTCCTCAGTGCATCGAGAAAGTCCTCCATCTCGAGCACATCACGGACCTCGCCCTTCAGCGTAGCCCTGATGAGGGATTTCTTAGCCTCGTTGACGAGTTCCTGGAGACCGGCGCCGGAGAATCCCTCAGTCAGTTTTGATATCTCCTCGACTACTACGCTTGATCCGACCGGGGCGTCCCTGAGGTGGACCCTTATGATCTCGGCTCTGGCCTTCTCGTCAGGAGGCTTCACGTGTATGTGCTTCTCGATCCTGCCGGGCCTGAGTAGAGCAGGATCTATTGACTCGTGCCTGTTAGTTGCTGCGAGCACCATCACGCCCTTGAGATCTTGGAGCCCGTCTAGCTCAGATAGCAGCTGGGTCGTCACCGGGACAAACTGGGCTCCGGCGGCATTACTGCGGTCAGGGGCGATCTGATCAATCTCGTCGATGAAGACTATCGCTGGCGCATTGTCCCTTGCCCTTCTGAATATATCGTTTATCTTGGCGGCTGCCTCGTGTATGTTCCCCCTGGAAAGCTCAGCCCCGCTCACGGGGAAGAAGTTCGCCTTGACTTCGTTTGCCACCGCCTTTGCCAGGAGCGTCTTCCCGCAACCCGGCGGGCCATAGAGCAACACCCCTTTCACCCCCCTCACTCTGAGCCGTTCCATCAAGTCAGGTCGCCTTATCGGGAGCTCGAAAGCCTCCCTTAGTTCAGCCTTTACGCCATCCAGGTCTCCTATATCGTCGAAGGTGACTTCAGGGATGCCGGATTCCCAGCTTTTTGTAACACGCCGGTCACGTTCGAATTCGACCCTGAAACGCTCATACTCCTCGAGCATAGAATAGTCTACTGAAGGCCTCGTGCCCCTTATCGCGTCCTCGAGGGCCTCCTGCGAGATGGGGGACGACTTGCCGTCCTTGAGGCCTTCGTAGAAGGCGGACGAGAATATCTTGTTTACCACGGCCTCGATGTCTGCGCCAGTGAAGCGCTCGGAGAGCTCCGCCAACCGGTCGTAGTCGATCCCGGGATAGACCGGCTTCCCCTCGAGGTAGCACTTGAAGATCTCCTTCCGCGAGTGCTTGTCAGGAGGGCCTACGTAGATTATCTTGTCGAACCTGCCGGGCCTGATCAACGCCCTGTCGAGCAGCTGGGGCTTGTTTGTGGTCGCCACCGTTATCACGTCAACATTTTTCTGGCTTATTGCGTCGAGCTCCGAGAGGAGTACGTTCATGAGGCGCGGGGTCACATCATCGCTCTTGTACATTGCGCGATCCTTACCAATCGAGTCGATGTCGTTTATGGCGAGTATGCAAGGGGCGTTCTCGCGCGCGCTGCTGAAGAGTTCACTAATCCTGTGCTCGCTCTCCCCATACCATTTTGAAAGCAATTCGCTGAGGCTTACCTCGTAGTACCTGACGCCCAGCTGGGAAGCCAAGCCGCGCAGGAGCGTGGTCTTCCCCGTGCCTGGCGGCCCGTACAGGAGGATGCCTCTTGCGGGCTTGACGCCGAATCGGGCTGCCTCCTTTTTGTACTTGATCGGGAGGGCGACGCTGCGGAGCAACTCGCCCTTTATGTGATCCAAGCCCTTTGTGTTCTCCCAGCAGTACCTGAGGTCCGAAGACTTTGGATTCCCTCCAATCGCCCCCGAACCGCCTTTGGCATCGCAGATCGGCGACCTCGAGAAGAGATCGATCAAGCCGCTCGAACTGAGCTGCGGTCTCGGCCTGAAGACCGGCCTAAACGTTAGGAAGGCAAATGTCGCGGCAATGGAGAAGAGCACGGATACTGCGATCTCCTCCGGTGAGCCGAGGATCAGAAAGCCGCCAATGACCGTGCCTACTGCAGCCGCAACCACCCTTGTCAGATGGGCGTTAAGGCCCAGGAGGTTGAAGAACTTCCTGCCATAGGCGGAGACAAGGATGATAACCGAACCTATGCTCGCGAAATAGAGAGGAGTCAGCTCAAAGAAGTACCTTGCGGATGAAGAGGAGGAGAGCCCGTCTTGCCAGCCAGGCCCAAGGAAGATCCCTATCAGCAGTGAAGGAAAATAGAGTGATGAGAGGTCAGAGATGCTTGGGAAGAAAGCCTCGAAGGCATAGCTGGCCGGGACGTCATAACCGAGATGCTGCCCGTACAGGAAGTAGGTCCCGAATGTAGAATACAGCATCAGCACAGATGCGCCGGCCCGCCCCGACTTCAGTGCGCTCAAGACCGCTATAGCCGGCAGGACGAGAGCGGTGCTGAAGCTGACGCCCACAGCCATCCCTAAGAAGAGCCCTGCTAGGGAGCCGAGCCAGTCGACCAGGCACCCTACGAAAGCAACCAGAAAAAGCACTGCTATGAGGAGTCCTTGGTACGGGACTCCGCCGGGGGTCACCGGCGATGAAAGCACGATTTCAGCTGAGGGGATCGCCAGCGAACCGAGTACGAACAACGGGGTGAGCTTTGGCCTGAAATACGACAGCACTCCGACGGCAGTGGAGAGAAGTACTGCCACTGGCAGCGTGTAGTAAGAGATGGAATAGAAGGAAACCAGGGCAGCTGCGCCTATCAAGACAGAGCCAACAGGAGACCTCTGCACCTCGTACGGCATGTTAGAATCGTATCTTCGGCAGGGAGTATTTAAGTTTTGGATTCTAAAAAGTCCATCATTGCACCCACGAAAATACTTATTACAAAAAGGACGTTTCCAAGAGAGTTATGAGAACTAGGTTCTTTTTTATTTCTATGGCAGTGATCCTGACGATGTACTTGGCGCCATTTACCCTGCTCAGCGGAGTGGAGGGGCCCTACACCGCGCTCCTCTGGGCTGCAGTATCCGCGGCATACCTGGCATACGTATGGCTGGAACTTAGGAGGGGTTAAGATGGAGGAGCTCCCGACCTACTTGGCGATAGCGATCTACATAGCAGCGGGCACGACCATAGCCTGGTTTGCCAAGAAGAGGCTCAGGAAGGATGCGAGGGACTTTTACACAGCTGGAGGCAGGTTCGGGTCGCTGGTCGTTTCCCTCTCCTACGCAGCGACCACGTACAGTGCGTTCATGTTCATCGGTCTAGTCGGGCTGAGTTATCAGAGCGGAGTAGGGGCGATGGGGTTCGAACTGGTGTACTTCGTCGGCACACTCTTCCTCCTCTACTACCTGGCCCCGAAGTACTACTCGCTCCACAGCAGGCACGGGTATGTGTCGCCCGCAGAGGTCCTGACGGACAGGTACGGCAGCCCCGCGGTGGGGATGGCGGTGACGCTGATCTCTCTCGTCGCGCTGATACCCTACTCCTCAGCCCAGATAATGGGGATCGCTTTCGCAGCCGAGGGGGCTTCAGGAGGGGCCATACCGTTTACAATTGCAGTCATAATAGCCGTATCACTGGCCCTTCTCTGGTCGGTCGTGGCAGGGGTCTGGAGCGTCGGCTGGACAGACGTATACCAAGGTGCGCTCATGATCGCTGCCGGGGTGGTGATCTTAGGGTGGACGGTCAACTGGGCGCTCAGCCTTCCCTCGTTTTCATTCCTGCCAGGGGATCTGGGCTATGTGCCAAACAGCTTTTGGACGCCCCAGACATTCCTGAACATGACGATCCCCTGGTTCTTCTTCGCGATCACCAACCCACAGGTAGTCCAGAGACTCTTTGCGCCCAAGAGCAAGGAGGCGCAGAAGAACATGATCGTACTCTTCGGGGCGTATGGGCTGTTCTTCACGGTGTTGGTCTGCTTCCTTGGGTTCGTCCTGAGGGGGGCCACTGTTGCAGGAGGGTTCCCTTCGGTCGCATACAGGGACTCGGTGACGCCGACGCTCCTGAGCATTCTGCCTCCATGGATCACAATCCTTGGGCTCGTCGCGATAATCGCAGCGTCGATCTCGACGATTGACAGCATAATACTAAGCCTGAGCTCGATGTCAATAAGGGACATCTTCCTCCCCCTGCGGCCAAGGATGGGCCAGAGGGAACAGATAGCGGTGGGCAGGGCAGTTATGCTCGTCCTGGCGTTGGTGTGCATGATCTTCTCGCTCTCAAGGCCCGGGCTCATAGTCGATCTCTCCGTGCTTTCCTCCTCGCTCCTGCTCCCAATAGCGCCGCTCGTCCTTGGGAGCTTCCTATGGGGGAGGGGAGGTAGGTGGTCGGCGCTCGTTTCGCTTGTAGCAGGGTTCGCAACTGCGACGGCGCTCTACTACCTGAGGCTCAGCCCTCTGGGGCTTCCGATGAACCTTTGGACACTGGCGGTATCCTCACTCATTTATGTCTCCCTTGGATCTTTCGAGAGGATCCCGGAGGGAGGGGAGAAGATAAGGGAGGCTTAGGGGGATCTGCGGTGCTGAAGGAAGTCGCCGTGAACGGCGAGGTCCTCGAGATATTCCTCGAGATGTGCAGGGAAGTCTTCCCCCGCGAGAACATAATGCTGATCAGGGGCAAGGTCAGGGGCGAGAGGGCAGAAATAAGGGAGTTCCTTATACCGCCGTTTTCAACATACGGCGAAGGCTTCTCGTCCTTCCCCACCCACATGATACCTTTCGACCTGAGCATAATCGGGATCGCGCATTCACACCCCTCCGGCGACAACCGCCCATCCGATCAGGACATGAACAACTTCTACGGGAGGGTGATGCTCATAGCAGCTTACCCATACAACAGGGCCAGCGTGGCGGCTTACAACAGTAAAGGAATTAAGATAGAGTTCACCGTAGATTAGTCGGGTATCTAGGTTGAGAGCCAGCACGGGGCAGATCCTGAGCCTTTTCGGTTTGGCATTGCTCCTCTTCGCGGCAGCCGAAGCAATTCAGTCTACAATGTCTCTTGAAGGGGCTCTGATCTCGGAGTGCGGACAAGAAGCCCCGACGGTACAGGTGCAGTACAACGCAATAATGCTCCAGACATCAGGCGCCGCGGGGCTGGGCCTATTGATGTACTACCAGAGCGGGTACGTCAAGAAGGCTGCAAACAGGTTCAACTCAGGCGACCTCAAGAGGCTGTTCCTGGGCATGGTCGTCGCAGGGGGCTCGGTATACAGCCGCGGAGGAAAGTACTGCATCAGGTTCTATGGGAAGGACTATACCATGCACCAAGTCTTCTCCGGACTCTCCTACGAACTCTACCGTGCTTCTCCGAGCACAATACAGATCCCCACCAGGGGGAGTTACATGACACAGCTCTACTGCAAGGACGCCGTCGTTGAGATCAACGAGCTCTCGCCTGAGATGAACGCGCGGAAGGGCGGGATCCCCACAATAGGATACATCCTGGAGGGGAACAGGAGCATCAGGCAGGAGTCTTTTAGGGTCATCATGTCTGTCTCAGGGTGGGTGAACCCGTTGATCAAGAGGACTGCATACGGATATTCCGTTGTCGCAAGGATTGGACTCGGCTCCTCGAACCCGCTACAGTTGAACGAGGAGTACAAAATCCTGACGGAGTCCCTGTCAATGAAATTCAACACCTACTCAGACTCGAGGTATCCGGATACAGGATATCTGATAAGTTACGACGCAGATACCTGCAGCGCATTTCTAGAGATGGGGGGCTTTGTGGAGGGCAGCCTAGTCAAGAAGGGCAGGTTTGCCGGCAGCGAGAAGAACTCGGTTCTGAAAGCGTCTTTGGTTGCCGACAGGGTCTACTTTGAGACGCCCCGGTCAGCCGAGAGGTTCGTGGAGACTGCAGTCTGCAACAGCAACTTCGAGCTGAGCGCCCTGTTGGGGAGAATAATGCTTGGTTAGTAGGCCCTACAGTTTCGGTTTTTCGTAGCACCAGAGGTTAGGTCTCATCCTTTCACTGCAAAACATTAAGTAGGCGACATGTTTCATGAGGAAAGATTGCATTGCCCGAATGCAATCGATCCTGCCGAACAGGTTAAAAAGATCCGCCACAGACTCCTAGTTATGTCTGAGAGGATACTATGGGCACCGTGGCGTGGCGAGTTTGTTTCTGCGGCAAAGAAAGAAGGGTGCATATTCTGCAAAAAGCCGTCCGAAGATGATTCGGAGGCCCTAATATTCGAGAGGAGGGAGAGGGTATTCGGGATGCTAAACAGGTTCCCCTACAACAGCGGGCACCTGATGATCGCCCCGTACAGGCATGTCACTGACGTCGGGGATCTCCAAAAGGAAGAGGTCGAGGATCTCTTCGCACTGCTGAGGGACTCGATTGCTGTGCTCAGGAAGGAGATGCGTCCGGAAGGGTTCAACGTAGGTTTCAACATCGGCAGGGCAGCGGGTGCCGGATTCGAGCACATACACATGCACGTGGTGCCGCGCTGGACAGGGGATACAAACTTCATGCCTGTTCTCGCATCAACCAAGGTGATGCCAGAGCACCTCTTACGAACCTTGGAGAGGATAAGAGCAGGGTTCAGAGGAACAGGCTGAGGATGATCCGGGCACCGAACGCTACTACTGTGGCTACGGACAGGTTCAGCGCCACTATGAGAAGTGTCCACTTGGCGCGGTACTCTCTGTAGAGCGCGGCGATGGTCGCTATGCAAGGGACGTAGAGTACCATGAAGATCGTGAAGACAACCATCTGTACTGGGGACATGAATGACGAGAAGTCGAGTGTGTTTGTATATGTCGCGAGCATGACAAGCGCCATCTCTTTCCTGAGTAAACCGAAGGCGATCGAGATACCTACCGCCACCGGCATCCCTAGCAGCCCGTAGGTGAATGGAGAAAATGCCAGTATCACCTGATCTATGAGACCGGTGACGCGGAGCGCCTCTATCAGGACCGATCCAGCCACGATCAGTGGCAGACCTATGTAGATGAAGTCCTTTGTCTTGAACCATGTCTTTTTCAGAACCAGCCAGGGTTTGAAAATGCGGATCCTCGGCATCTGCATTATGAGCCCCACAGACTCGCCTGGCATTGCCTTGAAGAGCAGACGACCGATGAAGAGGACCACAAAGATGTCGAGAACATATATCCCCATCGCAGCCGCGAAACCGAGGTACTGCGCAGCCACCCCCAAGATTATGACCGACCTTGCAGAACAAGGGATCATTACCACCAGAGCCCCGAGAATGACCCGCTCCTTCCAGGTCTCCATTATCCTGCAGGAGACGCATGCAGGTACGCTGCATCCGTATCCCAGCAGCATGGGTATGAAGGCCTTTCCGTGGAGGCCCAACTTGTGCATGAGGGAGTCGAGAAGAAATGCTGCCCTTGGCAGGTATCCTGTGTCCTCAAGGATCGACAGGGCGAGGTAGAAGATGAAGATGTAAGAGATCACTATCGACAGCGCAGCTGTTACGCCGAACAGGATGCCGTTGATCAATATGTCGGAAATTGGTTGGGCTACCCCCAGCACTACCAGGGCACCAATTACATGATCGTTCAGAAGACGGAACGCTTCATCAAAGATCTCCGACAACATTCCCCCTACTGCGAAGATCGAGAAGAACATCCCACCCAAGACCAGGAGGAGTATGAGGTACCCAAAGAAGCGGTGGGTCAGGATGGCCTCTATCCTCTCCGAGCGTGTAGTTATAGGGGAGGTGTGCATCACCGACGAGGATCTGACGATCTTGTGTATCGCGGAGTACCTCTCCGATGCTATAACGACGGCTGGTTCTTCGCCATGGACCATCTCAAGCTTGTTCTTCACGGCTTTTATCTTGCTATCCAGGTGCGCAAGTTTTGGGAAGCGATCAAGCACTGCAGGGTCGCCTTCAATCAGCTTAATGGCCAACCACTCCGGGCTGATCCCGGCAGGGATTCCAAAGTCAGTTGTCCTTATTGCTCCCGAGATCTCAGAGATGTAGACTTCCACTTCCTTTCCATAGGCAGGTCTCTTAGGCGGCTTTGCCGACACGTGGCTTATCGCAAGCTCTACAAGCTCGGCGATCCCAGATCCGGATATGGCGTTGACTGCGATCACGGGAACGCCTAGCCCCGCTGAAAGCGAACCGGCGTCTATCTCTATGCCCTTCGCCTTAGCGTCCTCGACGAAATTCAGGGCGAGGACAAGTCTCACCCCCATCTCCATCAACTGCATCGAGAGGTAGAGGTTCCGCTCCAGTGCCATTGCATCAACAACATTCACTAGTATGTCAGGGCGCCCGGAGAGGATGTAATCCCGCGCTACCACCTCTTCTTCGGAGAATGCCGATAGTGAGTATATCCCCGGTAGGTCGACCACATCTATCCTGAGGCCCTTGAATACCAGAGTGCCCTTGGCAACCTCGACGGTCTTGCCGGGCCAGTTGCCTACCGACTGGTTGAGCCCGGTGAGCTGGTTGAACAGCGTACTCTTCCCGACGTTGGGGTTTCCGACGAGTGCGATCTCGATCCTCTTCTCTTCCACATCATCTTTCCCTGCGCCCATACCAAACCCCTCAGAGAGGCTTAACGAGCACCTTCGAGGCTATTTCCCTGCCGATGGCTATCTCGCAGGATCTGACCTCGAGGATTATCGGCCCTTCCATCAGACCCCTCTTCAGAACCCTGATTTGCGTCTCGGGAATGAGACCGAGGTCACAGAGCCTGCATATCAGCTTACGGTCTCCGAACGCGATGACTACCTTGCCCTCCTGCCCCTCCTCGAGTTCCGCCAAGGGGACGAGTTCCTCCAGAGGGTATCTCTTCTCCTTTGAAAACGTGTAGTACTCTCTAGCGGTTCTGGAGCGCCTTTTTTCATCATCACCGATAGACCAATTAGCCTCGGACTCCGAGCGGGGGGTGCTGCAGGCGCTTCCTTTGCCACCGCAACCGCTGTCCTCCGGTTTTCTGCCGAACAGGAATAGAAACGCCATATGGGGGATTCTGAACAAGCTCATTCCTCCTGGGGGCACACGGGTATAGGCTTGCCGTGAGGGCAGCATTTCGGTTTACCCAACTTTTCGTAAAGCCGCATCAGCACTCTGTCGCTTATGTGATGCTCAATCCCGCAGATTTCATCTGCGACCTCCTCAGGGGACATCCCGAGGTACTGGTAGAAGAAGCACTCGAGTATCCTGTGCTTTGAGAGCACGGCCCTTGCCATCGCTCGACCTGTTTCGGTCAGGCGGACTCCTTCGTAATCTACCCTAATGACCAGCCCCTTTTCGGAGAGGCGCTGCATCGTCTCGGTGACCGTCGAAGGGAAGACGCCGAGGGCGCTTGAGATCTCCTTTATCTTAACCAGACCTTTGGAGAACTCCTCGGAGAGAACGTATATGAACTCGAGGTAGTCCTCCGGATTCTTGTGTTCGCGGTAGTCCATTTGAATGCACAGTTTTTCGGTTCACCTAAAAAATATATAAATTTTTCGTATTTACGAAAAATTTAATTTACACAGAATCCTTATATTTCTTCGCAATCGAGCTCTCCTTGCCCATAAAAGTCTCATAAGGCCCGTAAAGTGCCTTGATCCCCCTAAGCGTCTCCCGGATCGCCTCTTCGCTCTCAGCCTCCACAGTTATTCGCATAATGTCAATCTGGTATACCTTCAGGAGGATCCTTGACATGGCACCCGGTGCCCCGATCTTGTCCGGGAGTGCCGTAACCCTGGATCCGTATCTGCCAGCGATCTCCTCGAGATCCTTTAGGGTTATGCGCTGCCCCCTCAGACGGAAGAGGTCATTGACGAAGTAGTAAATTGTCGTCGACATCGTCATATCAGCAGAGCACCTCACCTATAGTATATCTGAGGTAGATTAAAACCCTCTTTTTTCAGCTCCGAGACTGCTCTCGCATAGTAGCTGCTATCCAGTCTCGAGACCAGAGTGTTATAGTCGTTTGCTGACAGGAGGGAGGGGGTTAGCAATCCGTAGAAAGACTGGAGCTCGCTCTTGTTGAAGTAGCCGCTGAGCGGGTTCCTTGGCTGGTTTATGTCCGGGTCTATCCTTATTATGCTGTCGTAAATTATCTCCCATGGCATTCCTGGCAGGTACTTCTTAACCATGGGCAATGCCTCCCCGGGCTTGGAGTATATGAGCGCCTCAGCCTTTATGAGGGCTTTTATGAATTTAGTTACTGCTTCTGGGTTCTTTGAAACGAACGAAGTATGGAAGACCTGGAGGCAGCACGGGTAATCAACCGGATAGACTTCCTTGTCCCACAGTACGAGGTCCAAGCCACGATAGGAAGCCCATGAAGAGTATGGCTCCCAAAGGAAGGCGGCGTCCACCAGGTCGTTTTCAAGCGCCAGGAGGGCGTCTGCAGGGGAGAGGTATGTGGATAAGGATACGTTTATGCCCTCCTCTGCAATGACCTTCTTGAATATGAAGTCGCCAGGCACGTAGAGCACGGTCCCTACTCTCCTCCCCTCGAGGTCGCTTATCGAATTGATCCCGGAAGAATTCTTGGCCACCAGGGCGGTGCCGTCCAGAGAATTGCCCGCGACGATAAGCGCATCGATGTTCTTTATGAATGCGGCTATTGCCACAGAGGTGATGGGCGCGCCGTCGATCTCTTTCTTGTTGAATGCGGCTACTAGGTCGCCCACACTATTGTACTCGACAAGGGTGACGTTCAGCCCCTGCTCCCCAAAGTAGCCGCCTTCGTAGGCAACCCATACGATGCCGTAGCTGGCCGCGGGCAGGTAGCCTATGCGTATGTTCGTCTGAGGAGGGCTGTAAAAGAGGAAGGCCCCCGCAAGAACAATAACTGCCACTATTAACAGGGCTAATGCAGAAAACGCTCTTTTGTTCATATGGTCAAGTTTGGACGTCCCGATTAATATCTTTTGATCAAGCCGTTCTCCTTTGAACGGGCTGACTTCAGCTTTCCGATGACTGCGGGCACATCCCTCGACTCTACGTGCTCAAGAACCGTGACGCTCCTAGAGGCTTCGTTTCTAGACCCGCAGTAGACGCACTTGAAGGTCTTCGATCCCTCCCGCACGGCGCCTGGCTGGCCGCACCTCTTGCAAAGCATCACAGAATAGAGCATTAGTCCCGCCACCACTTGGAGCAATTATTTCCCAGACACGGTTAAGGTAATCCGATTATTTTATAAATATGGCGATACCAGATTAAAACAACCGTAATTCAGGTGAAGCACAAACTTGAGCGAAATATGTTCTAAGTGCGGACTTCCGAAAGATTTGTGTGTTTGTGAAGCGATAGTAAAAGAGCAACAGAGGATTAGGGTGTTCTTGGAAAAGAGGAAGTGGGGGAGAGACGTCACCATAATCGAGGGCATCGACGAGAAGAGCATAAACCTGAAGGAGCTCTCGGGGAGGCTCAAGAGCAAACTGGCATGCGGCGGGACGGACAAGGACGGCAGGATCGAGCTGCAGGGCGACCACCGGGAGAGGGCTGCTGAGATCCTCGTGGAGAGCGGATTTCCCAGCGACAACATCGACGTCGAATAGTCTTTGAAGGAACGGCACAGATGGTAGAAATAAAGGACACCATTGCCTCCCTGCGGCGGGGCAGGGGGATAAAAGTCTGCCCCAAGTGCGGCAGCACAGATATCTCCCCTATAACAATGACTGGCTACATCACCCAGCCGACCTACGTCTGCAACAAATGCGGATTCCAGAGCACAATATTCCCCGAAGTAGAAGCGTCGGATCTCAAGGGAGCCAGAGAGGAAAGAAGAGGCAGGTAGGGCTACTGTATAGGTACCTCGATATTCAGCTCCTTCATCAGTTCCTTGTACCTGTTCCTCACCGTGACCTCGGTGACCTGGGCTGCCTGCGCGATCTCCTTCTGTGTCCGGCGCTCGTTCTCGAGGAGCGACGCCACGTATATCGCGGCAGCCGCAAGGCCGGCGGGGTCTTTCCCGGCGGTGATCCCCATCTTCTTGGCGTCCCTGATTATCTCAGCTGCCTTGTGCTGCGTGGTCCCGCTCAGCTCGAGAGCCCCACCTATCCTCGTTATGAAGTCGATCGGGTCGGCTATCGGGATGTTGACATCGACCTCCCTCAGAAGGAGCCGGTAGCACCTGGCGACGTCCTTCCTGCCGGCCTTCGTGTACCTTGCGATCTCATCGAGTGTACGGGGCACCTTCTGCGTCCTGCACGCGGCATAGATGGCCGCGGCCATAACCGACTCGATAGACCTCCCCCGGACGAGGCCCTTCTCCACGGCGCGTCTGTATATCACCGCGGACTCCTCCTTCACGCTCTTTGGAAGGCCAATCTGAGAACTTATCCGGTCCAGCTCACTCATAGCCTGCGCGAGGTTCCTGTCCATGGAGCTGTGGACGCGGGTTCGGATCTGCCACTTCCGCCACCTAAGTATTTCTATCCTCTTCTTCGGCTCAAGCTTCCTGCCCATGGCGTCCTTGTCGCGCCAGTCGATTATCGTTGAGAGACCCCTGTCGTGGACCGTCGGGGAAAGCGGCGAGCCCACCCTGCTCCTCTTGTCACGCTCCTCCGAGGTGAATGCCCGCCATTCGGGGCCACGGTCGATGATCTTTTCAGTGACGACCAGACCGCAGTTCGTGCAGGTGACTTCCCCCCGCTCGAAGCTCCTTACGAAACTCGTACCACCGCAGGATGGACACTTGAGGGAAGCGGACTCGTTTTCGGGTTCCTGATCCGCACTACTCACTTTCCCGGCAGCCTTATCGTTCTTTGTCTCAAGTTTTGAGGACAACAACTTCACCTTTTTGAAGGTAAATCTGACATGAAGGGGTAGAAACTAACCTTTTAGGTTTATATAAACGTTTCGATTTGTTTATAAAATAGCCGAAAACGTCTCTTTTAAGAGTTTTGCCTTGATCAATAAAAAGCATTTCGCAGCTGAGGAGAAATACACCGCACGTATAGTAGATTCAAAAACAGCATCCGATAAGGATAAATTTACCAAATATTTTTGAGTATTCAGCCCGGTGGTGTAGCGGCCAAGCATAGCGGGCTCTGGACCCGCCGACAGGAGTTCGAATCTCCTCCGGGCTACCACCGTCTGGGCGCGAATTTATGCTTTTCAAGGGCTGGTTTTCGTGGATTTCTTTGAGCGTCCGTGTCAACTCATCCGATTGAAGCAAGGAGAACGTGTCCTAGACATAGCCTGTGGGAAAGTAGAGTTTCTCATCAGGCTGGCGGAGCTCTATGATATTGCAGGCGCAGGCATCGATATTTCTCCCTACTGCATTCGAGAATGCGAGGAAAAACGTAGGAGGAGAGCCCCAAACTCAGGCATTAAATTTGTGAAGATGGATTGTGCGGACTATAAACCTGAAGCCCCATGTTCATTTGACCTGGTCCTTTGCATCGGGGCGAGTTGGGTGTACGGCGGTTATCTAGGGACGATTCAAGCTTTGAAAGGGATGGTGAAGGAGGGAAGGCTAATTGTAGTCGGAGAACCTTTTTGGTCGAGGGAACCGAGCCAAGAGTATTTGGAGGCCGCAGGGATCAAAAAAGATGATTTTGGCAGACATTGTGACAATGTAAAAGTGGGGGAGGACGAAGGGTTAACCTGCCTTTACACGCTTGTGAGTGGCTACGACGATTGGGACCATTATGAAACGCTTCAATGGTGGTCTATTGACGAGTACATCAGGGCTCACCCCGACGACCCTGATATCCACGAGCTAGTAGAACGAAAGAAGCGTGAGAAGAATCTCTATCTACAAAGAGGCAGGGAAACTATGGGATGGGCGGTATATGTCTTCAGAAAATAAAAAAAGGATTATACTAACCTTCCCGCATTTATTAAGACAAAAGTTCAAGGATCTTCTTCACGACATCGATGCTGGATATCACGCCAGCGAGTTTCCCGTGTTTATCAAGTATGAAAACGTGGTCTTCCTGTTTTTCGATCATGAACAGGGCAACTTGTTCCAGACTGGCATCTTCATCAATTAACGCAGGTTTGTGCATTACCGTTTCAGAGAGGCTGATTTCCTGGCGGCGTGCATCAACGCATCCAATGTCTTCGAGGTTAACGACGCCGGCAACGTTTCCTTTATCATCAACTACCGGCAACACCCTCAGGTTTCTCTTCTTGAACGTCTTGAGTGCCTCCTGCACCGTCGTCCCCTGATGCAGTACAACCGGATTTTTGGTCATAAATTCGCTCGCTAGAATACTTTTTAATTTTTCAGGAACAAACTCCTTTCCTTTGAAGTAGAATCTTTCCAGTGCCAACTCCTTAGTCTTCAATTTTGCACGTGGTTGCAAAGGATAAAACGAGTACTTTCCCGATACAAGGTAACTCACTCCGCTTGCCAAAAGCGCCGGAATGGCAAATACGCCACCTAAAGATTCCACCACGAAAGCCACAGGAGTCAACAGGATTTTATGCGTCCCGGACAGCAGTGCAGCCATCCCCACAGCAATAAACATCGCATTTAAATTTGGGTTGAAAATTGACGAAAAAATGTAGCCTATCCCAGCGCCGATTGCAATAGTTGGGAAGAAGAGCCCACCGCTTCCACCGAAATTCAAAGTTATGGACGTCATCAAAGTCTTGAGCAACACTATCAATGCCAGAACCACGATGCTGAACGCAGTTCCTTGCAGCATGGCGTCCACAAGGTGCAAGCCCGCACCCAGAGTGTAAACCGAGAAAGCACCTGAAACAGTCAGCATAATCGCGCCAAGAAATATTAGGCGGATGTTGCCAATTTTTTTCCTCATCCTGAAGGCAACCCTTTCGACCCAAGAAAAGGTTTTGATGAAGAACAGCGCATAAAACCCGCATACCAATCCAAGCAACAGTGAGAGAAAAATGTTATCGAGTGTTAGGGAGAAACTGTCTACGGCACCAAAGATGGATTCGCTTCCAAGCATAACTATAGAAAGCAAATACGCGGGAACAGAAGCAAGGGTAGCTTCAATAAAGGCTTCCCTTTCCAGGTCATTCTTATAAGGGATCTCTAGGGCGAAGAGAATTGCTGTTAGAGGAGTCCTGAAAGTGGCTGCCAGCCCAGCCGCGGCCCCGGCGATGAATAACCTCCTCCGCAGGTCGGCTTGAACTTTAAAATATCTGGACAGTGCGGCAGCTACTCCCCCTCCAGCCAGCAAACTCGGCCCTTCGGGTCCAGCGCTTCCACCAAATCCTATAGTTAAGATAGCAGCGGCAGGCTTAACGATAACGTCTCTTAGGCTTATTTCTCCGTTGGTCAGGTGATACGCTTCAAGCAAGGCATGGGTTCCTGAACCTGCTGTTTTTGTTTTCGCAAACAGCTTTACAAGTGCGTAAGATAAGCCGATAGAAACGAAAGCTGCAGGCAGGAGGAAGAGCAGGGAAGAGCTGAAAGCAATTTGAGTTGAACTCCACAAAGCCGAATACAGCAGGTAAAACGCAACTGCGAAGAAGGCAGCTACCAAGCCAACAGTGACGACCAGCAAATAGTGCCGTACATCATCGCTATATTTGCTCATCGATAGCACACATAAGCAGCCCCTTTTTTGTTTTCTTCAATGCTGCATCACAAAGCCTTGATCGTTGAACCCCTTTTAATTATCCTCCGTACCTACCGAGCTTGATTCTGTTTTTACTATAAGGTAAACTGTTAATTCTTGTTTTTTTATAATTTTTATTATCTTCATTAAAAGCTTCTTGTTTTTGATAGGTTCAAGAGAGCCCGAAAACAGAAAAAACTCCTTTCTGATTTTACTTTATCATTCCCCAAGAAAGCAACCATTCAGTTAGTCCAGAGTAGAGGAGCTGGGCTGCGAAGGCTGCAATTATTATTGTCATGAATCTTCCCAAAGCCCTTATTCCGTTCTTTCCGGTTAGCCTGATCAGGTGCTCCGAGTACCGGAGTATGATGTATGTAAGCAGCACAACGAAAATTATGCTCGAAACGAGTACTGCTAATGGAACGCTTGCAGACAAGAGTATAACAGTGGTCATCGTGCCGGGGCCTACTAAAAGGGGGGTTGCAATCGGAACTATTGCGACTTCTTCCCTCGCGTCGATGCTCTTTGTCCTGGGCAAGCCCCCGAGCATCTCCACCGCGATCACCATCAGGAGGATGCCTCCCCCCACTCTAAGGCTGGCTATGTTTATGTTAAAGAAGCCTAGGATATAGTTCCCCGCTATTGCCATTACCAGGCAGATCGTGAAGACGGCTAATGAGGACCTGGCCACTATCCGGTGCCTGGATGCTGGACTCAGGTCTTCGGTAAGGGAGAGGAACACTGGCAGGACGCTGACTGGGTTGAGGATCGCGAAGATCTGGGCCGAAACAAGTGCCACTTGGTATGGCCAATAGGAGAGATCAGAGAGGCTGAAGAACGCCGATTCGATCATTTGGGAGCACTGGAAGACAAGAAGGCGAAGTGATTAAAAAAAGTTTGCAGTCGGATACCGAAGGCTGCGGTCAACGTTTTAGCTAAATCCTGAAGGCCCTGCGGACGTCCTTGGAAAGCAGCAGCAGGATGGTTATGAAGTCCAGTGCGAGCTTGGGTAGGTCGACAAGGGCAGACTCGGCAGTCAGCCCAGAGATCAGCATTCCTGCAGTCCCGAATATCAAACCGAATAGGGAGAAGCCCATCGACAGAAACCATGCAGGGCGCTTTATCTTGTACAGCCCATAGGCTATGCCGAAGCTCACAGCCGCCATGATCAAGGGTAGCACGACAAAGGGATCGATGGTCTGGATTCTTATCAGGTAGAGTATATACGTGACGCCTGCGAAAGCTTCGATAACGGCGAGTATTTTGACTTCGCTGGGCACCGTACTCGGCTTGACTTCTTCTGCCAAAGAAAAACCTCCAATGCGTTTGAATAGGTAAGCGGAGGTATATTTGTGTTACTTGGCGGTCGGGGCAGCTTCGCTCTCAGCGTTTGCCTGGTCGCCCTTCTTCCTCGATGCCCGCTTCGGTTTCGGTTTGAGGACGCTCTCCTCCAGGAGCCTCCGGATCTTGGGATCCACCACGAGGTATCGCCGCGGATAAGGTATCTCTATGCCGTTCGCGTCGAATTCCCTCTTGATCTCTTTGAGCAGGTCCCTAGCCATTGCGAACGAGGTTCCCTGATCCTTGGCCCGGCTCAAGAGACGGAGAGTTATCCCGGAGTCCCCTAACTCCATTACCTGGACCTTTGGGAGATCCCCGATCGGAAGGCAGTCAGGGTGGCGCTTCGCGACGTCCACCATGATCCGCATTGCCTTGTCCAAGTCCGATTCATAGCTTATGGATACGAGTAGCGGAGTCAGTTTGCTAGAGTCGGTTCTCGTGTAATTCACGATAACCTCATTCTGCATTATGGAATTGGGAACCATCAGCCGCCTGTTGTCCCAAGTTCTGAGCACGGTATGCATCAGCTTGATGTCCTCCACGAAGCAGAACTCGTTGTTGAACATGACTGCCTCGTCGATCCTGATCGGCTGGAATATCGATATTGTCATCCCTGCCAGTATGTTGGAGAGCGTTGACTGGGCAGCGAGGCCCACGACTATCGAGGCGAAACCGGCTGCCACGAATATTGAGGCGATCGAAGCCCCCAGCTCAGGGAAGGCTGCGAACGTGGCAGAAGTCACTCCAATTACGATTATTATGGCAAGGACCAGGCGCCTTATGAAGCGGTAGCTGGTCTCAAGGCTCGGGTTTCGCTCTACGATCTTTGCTATGCGGACGTGCAAAGTGCGGTTTATTATATACGCTATGATAAGGGTCACAGAGAGCCCTATTACGAAGTTCAGTAAGGGGAGCAAAAAGCCGTCAAAATCGACAAATTCGAACGCCATTGCACTCTAGTAGTGAATGCGCATGTTATATAAAGACTTTGAAAATAAACGTTTAAAATAATAAAAAAAAGGTTGTTGTTTACTGAGGTTTCGGTACGTCCTTGTGGATATCATAGTAGAGCGGACCGCGCTCCTTCTTGGTCACCAAGGAGACGATGATGATGGTCAAGAAGCCGAGGATCATACCCCAGGCTCCGGCATCAAGGTAGAACGTCTTCATGAATCCAGCGGTTCCAAGACCCCAAGGCGACGATGTTGGAGGCAGACGGTAGACAAGTGTCAGGAATGCACAGACGGCCATGCCGACACCGACGCCAGCCGCACCTCCCCACTTGGTCACACCCTTCCAGGTGGTAGCCAAGAGTAGCGCAGGTGCGAGGGTAGCTGCAAACTGAGCCCATCCGATCGCTGCCAACCACGTGATGATCTCAGAGGGGAATAGTGTCTCAATGGCCATTATGATGCCGACCACAAGCATCGCTATCCTCAAGTTCCTGAGGAGCTGCTTGTCGGTCCAGTTGGGCCTGAAGCACTTGTTGATTATGTCCCTCACGATTGCAGCCCCGCCCATCATAATGAAGCCGTCGATTGTGCTCCACGCAGCGCCGATGACTCCGGCAATCAGAAGGCCGCCCAGAATGGGCGCCTCGACTCCGAGCTTGTAAACAGTCAGCCAAGCGATCACTCCGTCAGCACCTAGACCGAGGCCTGTGATCGCAGGTGCAACTGTCGGGTCGGTTACAGCAAGGTACTTGGTTACAACGCCCAGGTAGCAGTAGGCAGGGCAGGTGACTCCGAAGATTATACCTCCCATGAGACCCCACAGCCAGAGCGTGCTGGGCTTCTTGATGCCGTAGAGCTTCTGGACGGTTGCGGGCTGCCCGACAAGACCGAAGCTGGAGAGCAACAGTGCCCAGCTGATCCAGAAGAACCATGCCATGCCGCCGAGTGCAGCATCGTTATTCAGCCAAGTAGTCCCACCAGTCGCCTGTGAGATCGTTGCGAGCATTTTTCCGTAGCCGCCTGTCCAGGTATATCCGAGACCGACAGCGAGCACTGAAGCGATGATCATCATCGAGACGTTGAGCGAGTTTATGATTGCGCCCGCTATGAATCCTCCAAGAAGCACATACACCGCCGAGATCGCAATCCCGAGCGCAGCTGCAGGCTGGTACGGTATGTTCAGCAGTGTCCCTATGAGCACTCCGATAGCCTTGAACTGCGCGGTGGCGTAGAAGATGCACGCAATCACGATTCCAATGGCCGCAAAGATCCTGATCAGCTTACCTCCGTAAACTTCCCCAAGGAAGTCAGGCATTGTCATGAGGTTGTATTTCTTGGCAGAGATTCGCATCCACCTTCCGAGGAAGATCACGGTAAGCGGGAAGCCTGCGATCATAGGCGTACAGATAGCCCAGTGCTGCCAAGCACCAGCTGCGTAAATTCCTCCAGGAAGACCGAAGAAAGCCCAAGCGCTCACGGAGGCACCAGCGCTCCACATCCCGAGCATCCAGACAGGGATCGCTCTGCCGCCAACCATGAAGTCGCCAGAGGCCTTGACCCTCTTCCTGGACCAAAGTCCGACGCCGAGGATCAGCGCAATCCAAATCACGATAATTATGCCTTCAATCAATTTTCCTGTTGCAAATGCTGCTTCGTCCATTTTTTATACCCCCTTATATCTCCTCAGCAAGCTCCGGATGCTTTTTGATCCAAGCACGCCACCACAGCATCGAAACGATCGGAACAAACCACCAGAGGATGAACTCCTCGAGGTAGACGATTGCCCATGTGCCTGTCCATGCAGCTGGCAGGCCCCAGCCGTATGTGCCGAAGACGCCTCGTAGCATGTCTATGAGAATCAATGTAGAGTATTCGTTCATCAGAAACAATTCGAACATGTTTTCCCACCATTTAGTTTTCTTGGAAAGAACTTTCGACCAGAGGGATTAATATAGCTTACGAAAAGCCATAAAAAACTTTATATACAGAACCGTACCTAAAACCCACAAAAAATTAACTTTTTTGTTTATTAAAAAACATATATTACAAATATAATAAAAAAAATATATATTTTATTTTCTTCGTATTTAAAAGAATAGAACGACACAACAGATATTAGGGAAGGCGTTTTGTTTTTAGATGGGTATGGAAATGGAAGAGAACGTGGTGCCTCCGTTCAAATACTGGGCTATGATGTTAGTATTTTTGGTTACAGTGATCTCTGTAGGCAGCGCGATAGGATTCCAAACCTTTGGGTCAGGATTCATAGAGAACATGAACAAGTACAACCTCTACGAGATAGGGAGGGGCGGAAGACTTCTGTACTACGAAACGCCGATGGGGGAGAAGATGGTGAAAGTCGACATAGGATTCGATCTTAACACGACCTACAACGATACCCACGGTGTTGCCTACTGGTTTGAGGAGATAGAGCTGCCATACGGGTCTACAATAATAGATGCTATCCAGAGCATAAAGAAGGCGAAAATAATGGAGTTGAGAGTCTACGACCTCAACAACACGTCTTTATTCGAGAGGATCCTTGTTGAGGACCCAGACAGCGTAGACTTCAAGGTCACTTACGGGAACATATCGGGCATGAGGTACATCGACGAGATCAACGGGATCAAGGGCGACCCCGCGACGATGGCCCAATGGATGATATACTTCTGGGACGCGGAGAAGAAGACCTTCAATTATCTTACGGCATCGCCGGACAAGTTCACTCTCGCGCATAAGGATACGATAGTCATAATATACGACATCTTCGGAGGGTGGCCTGCGGACTGCTGCAGCGGCGGCTCCTGGGAGTACAACGAGTATGAAGGCGCGCTTACGCGCTAGGACTATTTTTTACTTTTATTTTGTTATTTCATTTTGCTTGTTCAATCATTCTTGATCCTCGTCGCAACGGCACCTGAAAGAGCTAAGAATCTTCAATGCAGTCTCCTCAAATTCATTTTTGTTCTCATAGTACTCGTTGAAAAGCAGGTACCTCCTGCTGCAGACTTCGCAGAACGCCACCAGTCCGACTATGCAGTGGTGGAGCTCCTTTGTGAACCTCTTCTTTGTTGAGTAGGATATCTTGTGGAAGTGGGCAGGATGGTTTGCGTCTGAGCCCTCCCAACTGAAGATTTCGGTATTTATTCCCACGAGGTCCCTGTCGTTCCTTATCGCCGAGACCTTCTCCTGGAAGAAATCCTCGGGCGCCGGGTAGATTTTCCTGAAGTCGTCGAGGTCGTCCCAGAAGACCCGGATGACATGCTTGAAGTGGTCTGAAACCTCGAGGTCTCCCTTGAAGTAAAGGGAGCCCTTAGTGATCGAGACAAAGTACTCCTTTGGGACATCCAGCTCAATGCCATATATGCGCAGCTTCATAAAAATCAGGGTAAAAAAAGGAGGTTTACAGTATTATACTTTACCTTCTTATTATGAGAACGTCGCAGTGCGCGTTCTTTGAGACGTACTCGGCGACGCTGCCAAGCAAGGTCCTCTTCAGACCAGTCATGCCCCTCGATCCTATAACCGTGAGGGCGCAGCCCTGCCTCTCTGCCTCTGTCACGAAGCCAGCACCGACAGTATTCCATACGGGGACGATCTTGGTCTCGACTGCCTTCACGCCCTCCTTCTTTGCCCTCTCTTCGTACTGCTTCAGGAGGGGCTCCATCTTCTCACTTACCTCCTTAGGCACCGTTGGGGGATAAGGCGGGATGTCTCCGAGAAGACCTATCGCTGGAGGGGCATAGATGGTAACTATCAGGAGTCTTGCATCGTGTGTCTTTGCCAAGGCCATTGCTGTCTCAAAGGCCGCCTCTGCGGGTTTGGACCCGTCAACTCCAACCATTATTGTCCTGTACATTTTTCATCACTTTAGATTATTATTTAGCCGAGAAGGGTTATTATAGTTTAGCATTCTGTTCGAGTTCCGGGGCTTTTTTAGGAGGTTGTAACGGAAAAAAGTGTTAATGATTTATACCGCAGCCGTGGAGATACATCTGGTGTGATCTATGGATATTAAACTGGTCCAGGTTAGCACACCGTCTGAATCCAATATAGTGATAGGCCAGACACACTTCATAAAGAGCATTGAGGATCTCTACGAGGTTATGGCGACACACGCTTCCAGTGCGGAGTTCGGGATCGCATTTTCCGAGGCTTCCGGACCATGCCTGATAAGGCACGACGGGAACTGCGAGGAGCTAGAGAGGGCCGCTGCAGACATATGCATGGGGATAGGCGCAGGGCACGTATTCGTTTTGATCATGAGGAAGGCGTACCCGATAAGCGTGCTGAATGCCATAAAATCGGTCCAAGAGGTGTGCAATGTGTTTTGCGCCACCGCGAACCCCCTCTGGGTGGTCGTTGCCGAGGCGGAGGGCAAGCGGGGAGTGCTGGGCGTGATAGACGGCGATGCCCCCAAAGGCGTGGAGTCGGACGCCGAAAGGGAGAGCAGGAAGGCATTTCTCAGAAGAATAGGCTACAAGCGGTGAATCTATTTCCCATAAACTTTATTTATTCGCTGAATTTAATCTACTAACGTAGTTTTCGAGAGCAGGATGCAGACATTTGGATTTTCGAATGTGAGGTCTTGGAATTGAGAAAACTGCCCCAATGCAAAGCAACTTGCCAATTTTTCAGATGCGGCCAAAGGGCCCTGTATATAAAATCGAGCGCCCCCCAGCCGAGAGGGTTCCGGAGCAACCCCTGGGAGCAGAGGGCGAACAGGGATGGTACTCCGTTCTGCAACTGGGTTGGGGACATCTGTGTAGTAGCGAGGTGCAACTACGCCTTCTGCGAGAAGAGGGCGCTCCTACCAAACGGCACCTGCGGGCTTCAGGAGAGGGAGGTCGCCAGACCGGCGAGGAGCATAGAGGAGGAGGCCAGGAGGGAAGAAGAAGCCCTAAGGGTTGCCAGGGAACGGCTGCTCAAGAAGACCGGGCGTGAATTCATTGAGTAGCCCTCTGTTTTGAACAGGTAGGGCACCCCTCATCCTTTTTTATTGCTATCTCGTCGAAGCGCATGAGCTCGCCGTCGTACACTATCAGTCGCCCGACCGCAGGTCTACCATGACCGGTTATCAGCTTGATGGCTTCGGCTGCCTCCAGGGATCCTATCACGCCGGGCGCTGTACCGAGCACCGGGAAGGTCTCGGCGGCAGCCGGTGCCGAGGGGTATACGCACCTGAGGCACGGACCCCTACCGGGAACGATGGTGGTCAGGAACCCCTCCATCCCGTAGACTGCCCCGTAGACGTACGGAACCCGCAGATCCACGCAGGTCTGATTGACTAGGAACCGGGACTTGAGGTTGTCGAGGCCGTCTACGACCACATCAATGCCCTTCAGCAGCTCGGTCACGTTGTCAATGGTGAGGGCTTCGTTTACCGGGTCTACCGCTATCTCGGGGTTGAGCTGGCTTAACTTCATCGCCGCAGACTCGACCTTTGGCCTTCCGAGGTCGCTGCTCCAGTGGAGGACCTGCCTGTTGAGGTTGGAGAGATCGACCACGTCGCAGTCGATCAGGCGTATGTAGCCGACGCCTGCCGCAGCCAGGTAGAGAGAAGCGGGGCTCCCAAGACCGCCGACACCTATTACAGCGACCTTTGATGCCTTCAGCCTCAGCTGGGCCGCCTCGCCCCATCCCTTAATCAGGGTCTGTCTGCTGTACCGGATTCTTTCGCTTTCCTTGAGTTCCATATCGCATACCAAATACAATTCTGCGCGATTGCATAAATATGCCATTCCGATGCCTACGTTGCACTCATAAGAAAAAATAAATAGCTTTGCAAGGAGAATCTGATTCCGTGCTAGGGTGGCTGAGTGGTTTAGGCGACGGGCTGCAGACCCGTTTCACTGGGGTTCAAATCCCTACCCTAGCTCCATGGTGATTCTTGATGGGCCTTTCCGAGAGCGTGGACGGGATAATTAGCGAGATGCTAGCGTTGAGGCAGATCCTGAGGAGGACAGCCCCGCTACACAGGTTCTCAGAAGCGGACCTGAAGATGATAGAGGAAGCTGCCGAGAGTTGCGAGGCGCTGCTGAAGAGGATAAGAGAAGAGGCCGGTGTTCATCAGCCTTGAAGATACCAAGAAAGAGGCTCGACAAGTACAGGAACCTGAAGAGGGACTTCTCCGAGGAGGACCACGTGAACCTCCAGCCCATCCAGAGGGGAGGGGTCCTCAGCGAGGAGGCGATGAGGGCGATAATCGAGTTTGGGGACGGCTATTCGACCTGCGACTGGTGCCCTCCAAAGTCGGCCCGGCTCGACATGATAGAGAGGCCGCCGATCAAGGACTTTTACGTCGACCTGGCTGAGTTCCTCGGCATGGACACAGCGAGGGTGGTGACGCGCTGTAGGGAAGCAAAGTTCATTGCCTTCCGGATGCTCGGTCAGCCCGGGGACTGCGTCGTGGTGGACGGGCTGGCACACTACTCGACTTACATCGCCGCTGAGTTGGCAGGGCTGAGGGTCAAGGAAGTCCCCGTCGGGGGGGCGCCCCAGTACAAGGTCGACCTCGACGCCTACGCGGCGAAGATCGAGGAAGTGAAGTCGGAGACGGGGAGGCTGCCGGCGGCGGTGCTCCTGACGCACGTTGACTACCAGTACGGCAACGTCAATGCCGCAGAGGTCGTCGGAAGGATAGCCCAGGACTACGGTGTTCCGTTCGTACTCAACTGCGCTTACAGCGCAGGTGTGATGCCGGTAGACGGGAGGAAGGTCCACGCCGACGTAATAACCGGAAGCGGGCACAAGAGCTGGGCTGCGAGCGCCCCCACGGGCATACTCGCACTCGCGAAGAGCCTCGAGGAGAAGCTCCTTAGCAGGCCGTCAGTCCAGGGCGACCTCACGGGCAGGAGATTCGTCTCGAAGGAGCTGGCCCTGCTCGGGTGCACCGTGATGGGCGCGCCGCTGCTGACCCTGATAGCGTCCTTCCCCACGGTCGTCGAGAGGGTCGAGAGGTGGGACGAGGAGGTCGAGAAGACCAGGTTCCTCGTGGGGGAGCTCGAGCGCATTCAGGGGGTAAAGCAGATCGGGGAGCGCCCGAAGAGACACACGCTAACCCACTTTGAGACCGAGCCCTTCTTCAGGGTCTCCCAGAGCCACAAGCGGAAGGGGTACTTCCTTTACGACGAGCTGGCAGCAAGGAAGATCGTTGGGATACAGCCCGGCCTGACAAAGCACTTCAAGCTCAACACCTACGGGCTCACCTGGGACCAAGTAAGGTATGTGGCGGGGGCATTTCTTGAGATCGCCGAGAAGTACGGGCTAGAAGTGAGTTGAGCAGGCAGTCCCTGGGGTGGACCGCGCCCGCTTCCGAATGCTCCCAAGTATCAAAGGCCCCACCCCGACAGATTAGAACCTCTTTATCAACTCATCTGGGTTCCTGAATACCACCTTTTCGGCATCCTCTTCCGAAAGCCCGGCACCGCGCGCGACGGCCAAGGACAGCTCCGGCGTGAGGTGGTCACCGACCGTGTGCGCGTCAGAATTGACTAGGAGTGCCGCACCCGCCTCCATCGCCAGCCTTGCCACGCGGCCGTTCCCTAGGCAGTGCCCCCCTCGGTACGACAGCTCGAGGAAGACGCCGTTCTCCTTTGCCATCAGAACCTCCTCCTCGGCGACGAGCCCGGGATGCGCAAGGATGTCAACGTCGGTACATCCGCACGCAGCCCTGTTTGTCCCAGCCTCCACGGGCTCAACGAGAGTCTCGCCGTGTACAACGACGACCTTCGCGCCAAGGCGTTTCGCTTCCCGAGCCAGTTCGGGTATGCTCGCGGGGGGGACGTGGGTGAGCTCGACGCCGGGCACTAGATCGAAATCTTCTATATGCCTAGAGACCTCCGCAGATGCTCGCCGGATTGCGTTGACCACCCATTCGAGATTGGAGGCGTCGGCGTGGTCAGTTATTGCTATAAGCCTGTTCCCCAACACCCTAGTCCGCCTCGCTATCTCAGACGGGAGCAGGTCACCGTCGCTGTAGAACGAGTGCATGTGGAAATCGCAGATCCGCCTGTCCATGAGGGAAATAACATGCAGGACGGCTAATATAGTTTGTCAAAAACGGAAACGGAGGAGCGGTTCGGGGCTGCCAAACAATATAAATGACCTTGGTGCGACTATGAGAGGGACAGGTGCCTGGAGATGGAGAACTCGGATTCGATCGTGACCCCTTGGGAAGTGAGGGGCGAGGTCGACTACAGGGAGCTCATAGAGAAATTTGGGGTGGACCCCCTGACCACGGAGATCGTCGAAAGGCTGAGGAGACATGCGGGCGGACTCCACGTGCTGCTGAGGAGGGGGATGTTCTTCTCGCACAGGGAGCTCAACGAATGGATCGACTCCTACGAGAAGGGCGTAAAGGTCGTCCTGTATACCGGCAGGGGGCCGTCGGGCAACACCCACCTGGGGCACCTCATACCTTGGCTCTTCACCAAGTACTTGCAGGACGCCTTCAGGTGCGACCTATACTTCCAAATAACCGACGACGAGAAGTTCCTCTTCAACCCGGATTTGTCGACCGAGCAGGTGGCGGAGTACACGAAGGAGAACCTCCTTGACGTGATAGCCGTCGGGTTCGACCCGGAGAGGACCAAGATATTCACAAACCTAACGTACTCAAAGCCGCTGTACAACATGGCGGTCAGGATCGCCAAGCACGTCACCTTTTCCACAGCCAAGGCTACATTCGGGTTCTCGGAGAGCTCGAACATAGGGATGATATTCTTCCCAGCCATGCAGGCTGCGCCCTGTTTCATCCACCAGTACCTGACGTCGGAGGACGCCCATGTGCTCATACCGTGCGCGATTGACCAGGAGCCCTACTGGAGGATCTCCAGGGACGTCGCGCCAAAGCTGGGATACAGGAAGCCCGCAGGGGTCTACAGCAAGTTCATACCCGGGCTCGGCAGCGGGGGCAAGATGAGCGCCAGCCTCCCGGACACGGCGATCTTCCTCTCGGACACAAAGGAGGAGGCGGTGAGAAAGGTAAAGAATGCTTTCACGGGAGGGCAGCCTACGATAAGGGAACAGAAGGAGATGGGAGGCAACCCGGATGTCTGCGTCGTCTACAGCTACCTCTACAGCCTCTTCGACGATGACGACAAGGCTGTGGCTGAGACGTACGCTTCATGCAGGTCAGGAGGGCTGATCTGCGGGGAGTGCAAGGAGAGGCTGGCAAGGAAGGTGGCAGGATTCCTCGAGGACCACAAAACTCGGAGGGAAAAGGCAAAGGATCTTGTGGATAAGTTCCTGATCAGGGAGTAGGCAGCTTGAGGAAGAGGAACGCAATAATTCTGGCCGCCGCAGCGCTGATCTTCGCTCTGGTGGCGGCTACGGCGACGGTTTTGCTAGCGCCGAGGCCCGGATTCCCAGGGGCAAAAGCGATTCTTGACCACCCCCAGATAAACGACTCGGTTTCGAGCGGCAGGGGGACGGTGGTATATTTCTCTGCGCCCAGCTGCCCTGTGTGCATGCTCCAGGATGTTTCAATGGACGCCGTGCACTCGGAGTACGGCGAGCAGCTGAACTTCGTCTACCTGAAGTACTCCCAGGAGTTGGCTACGGTATTCAGGGACTGGTCGGTCATTAAAGTCCCAACAACAGTCTTCATAGACAGGGAAGGGCTGGTAGTGAGCAGGTTTGATGGAGCCTATTTAGACGCCGAGGGTCTGAAGAAGGAGATTGAGAGGATAAGGTAATGGACCTGTTCCAGATCGCATTTGCATTCTCACTCGGTTTTGCGAGTGCTGCCACGCCGTGCGTCTTGCCCCTAGTGCCCGGCTACCTCGCATTTGTATTTGGTTCGGAGAGGTTCGACATCGTGAAGGGATCACTAGTCGTATACTCTGGCATCATGGTGGGCGGTACAGCCATAGCAGCGCTGGTCGGGTTTGCAGGCGAAGCGCTGGGTGGCAGGTGGTTCCTCGTTGCCGCAGCGGTCATCATCTCTCTGTTGATAATAGACTCGGTTTTCACCCACAGGCTCAGGCCAGTATCGGCCGGGTTCTTGGCGGGCAGAAGAGGGGCGGTGGCAGGCTTTCTGTTCGGTATGCTCATAATGTTCATCGCCTCGCCATGTACCCTACCCCTGCTGGCTGCCCTGTCGGTATACGCACTAACGGTCGATGAGCTTGCATCGAGGCTCGCGCTTTTGGTGGCATATTCAGCCGGTCTTGGGATACCCTTCCTCATAATGGGGGCATTTGCCGGGGCAGGGAAGAGGTTGATGAGGGCCTCCAGGTGGACGAAGGTGGTGCAGATAATCGTACTTTTTGCTACCCTCGCATGGATCGTTTGGTCTATCCTCGCCGCCTAAGGCGACCCCACGAGGGTGGTCGACTGTATTGATCCCGGGATTCTCCTAATCAGAGTTACAATCTCATCGAGCGCGTTAAGGTCATCGACCTCAAGCCTGACGAAGACGTCGTATTCGCCATAAACTGCCCTGCATTCCGTCACGCCCTTCAGTTTCTTTATCTCGTTTATTATCTCGTACTCCTTGCCCGTGTCGGTAATAAGGAGCATGTATGCGATCACGCCCACCATTAACAACACACCCTTCAGAATAGTCACTGGATGCCTTTTAAACCCTTCCGGCGGGGCTTTGCTACGGGCACGGATTGGAACAGAAATTGGAAAGGGGGATTGAGAGCTGAGAACCAGGCGGCAAAAAACGGCAAGCGATATCAAAAGGCAGACGCAGAGAAGAGATTGAGGGGGACAGAATGAAGGTAATAGTCGGCATAACCGGCGCGACAGGGACCACCTACGGTTACAGGCTCCTTGTGAGGCTGAAGGAACATGGTGTTGAAACCGCGACAATAATCTCGGAGTATGCGGCAAAGATACTCCGGATGGAGGACTCGAAGCGTGTGGAGGATCTTGAAGTGTTCGGAGAGGTGTATAGGAGCACAGACATGATGGCCCCGACTGCCAGCGGCAGCTGCATGTTCGACGCGATGGTAATCGCCCCTTGCACAATGAAGACTCTCGCGGAGATAGCCAACGGGTTGTCTTCCAACCTGATCTCGAGGACAGCGGATGTTGCGCTCAAGGAGAGGAGGAAGCTGATACTCGTGACGAGGGAGACACCCCTCAGCCTCATCCACATAGAAAACATGTTGAAGGTCACATCGGCAGGCGCGGTAGTGCTCCCAGCCTCGCCCGGATTCTACCACAAACCAAAGACGATCGAAGGCCTGGTTGATTACGTAGTAGGGAAGGTGCTGGATCAGCTCGGCATAGAGCACGAACTGTTCAGGAGGTGGGGGGCCGGCGAAGAGCGCTAAAAACCGTTCTTCCTGATCGTATCGATGAGGATATCGGTGCAGATGAGGGAGTTCCGAACGAGGATCGCGATCTCATCACGGGTGGCATTTTCGACGTGTATGCCTGCGACAGCGAGGCACCTCTTCCCAGTCGCCCTGCTCACCTTCTCGGAGACCTGGTGCGACACCACGAAGTCTTTGTGGAATGGGATTGAGAAAGAGGCAGGGGGGGCAGAGGGCGATGCCCACGAGAAACCGCCGATGTGGGGTCTGTCTCCGCCCCCGATAAAAATGAGGATTTCGTCCCCCGCCTGGATTGCCTCGGCAAAGACCCGGTATCGCCCTTCACCAAAGCTAGCCTTTACGCCCATTCTGACCACTCAGGCTATCCAGTCCTTGCTCGCCAACTTCTCAGGAAGGTAGACGTCAGAGAGGAACCTGAATCCCTTGGACGACTTGGCCTCGATCTCGGCCTTCACGCGCCGCTCTAGGAAGAGGTGGATCTCCTGGCGCCAGCGTTTCGAGTCGTAGAACCACGGGTACCTAGGCTTCTTTGTCTTTGGATCCCTCACGAGGAGCTCCTTGGCCCTCTTGATGTCCATCTCGTTCGCCTTTATGAGGTGATCCTTCGGGACCTCATACTTATCGAGGTCGGTCATAGTGAGGCCCAGGAACTTTGCCTCGGGGCAGGCTAGCCGGAATGATTCATAGGAGAGGCTGATGCTGCCTGCCCGATATGTCGAGTAGATGTACCACCCAAACGGGTCTGCGTCTGTCAGCACGTAGACGGGAAGGCCCCATTCTTCGTTTAGGCGCCTCACCATCCTCCTGGTCGCCCTGTCAGCCTGCCCCTTCCCCGTGATGAGGACGCACTTGTTCCTCCTCCAGAACTCATAATCGTTGAGGCGCTGGAATATTGCGTCCTTCTCGACGACCAAAACGTAGTCGGCGTCGACGCTCACTATCTGGATCTGGTCGCACAGCGATGGTATGTTGAATGCGCCGATCCCGAATTTGGAGCAGTCGATCTTGTTCCCCTTCGACTCCAAGACGATCTCCCCGACGAGTGCGCCCCTTGACTCCGCTACAACACCCATCTGCTCTCGGAGTAGCCCAGTCATGACTTCGATGTCCTGGAATATGTTGTTGGACTCGTCCTGGCTGTTGAAGGTCTCGATGTTTGTGCCCTCTATCGTGTGGAGCGTGTAGTAGTAGAGATCCCTTATCGTAGGGTGATCATCGTGCTGGAGGGCCTCGTATATGCCCCTTGCGAGGAGGAGCGTCTGCATGAACGACCTCACTTCGCTGATGTCGTTGAACCTACGTTCGCTCACCCGCTCACCGAGCGTCAGGATCCGGCGTTGCTCGTCGTAAACGGTGTTGGATGCGGTCCTGACAGGGATCCTGAGAACAGGCGGCCTTGACGCGGCTATGTCGGAGGCGAGGTTCATGAAGATCTGTCGGAGCTTCTTGGCAGAGTCGTCGAAGCTCTCTAGCGGCCGCAAGTTCTGTTCGGGTTTTTTGTTCCTGACCAAGGGAAAGATCACCTCAGGTACTCCTCAAGGGTGAACTGCTGTTTCTTCGGCTTTGGAGGCGGGATCTCTGCGATCCCCTCGACCATCTTCTTTTCCGGAGGGATCGGAAAGACATCAGGCGCAGGCATGGGAAGGGGCTGTGCTTCGGGCTTTTTTGAAGCCTTGGCTTTTTGCTTCGATTTTATAGATTCAATCAGTTTGCTGTATATCACCGCCTGGTCCCCGCCCGTGAGGACGGAAATATCCCTGGCGACCTCCTTAGCGTAGATCTGGAATATGCTCTGCCTGTGCTGCTCGTGTTCCTGCCTCTGCCTGCGGGAGATGTACCCCTGAATCAGCCTCCCGAGGCTCTGCAGGGCGAGCCTGAGCTGCTCACGGATCTCCTCGTGGTATGCGACTGCGAACTTGCCAGGGACTGAGTAGGGCACCTTAGTGGAGACCAGCGAAACTATGATCACGAGCGGGGCCATGGGGAGGTTTCCCTCATCTTGGGGAAGCTTGTAGTTCCTCCAGTTTATCTCCTTGACAACCTTATACAGGAGGCAGTCCTTCGAGTCGTAGATCAGCGGGCACTTGTTCGCGAGACGGATCACCCTGGATTTGAAGACGCCCTCTTTAACCCGCTCGCAGTCTTCGATTACGGACTGCCCGCCGTATGCAGATCCCACCTCGATCTGGAAGGGAACGCCGCGGTATGACCACGGGTCCCTCGATGCGGTGCAGATGAACTCCGCGTCCGGGTATATCCTTCTTATCGACTGGCGAAGGGCATCCTCGCCTATTGGGCTGAGGACGTCCAGGGGCGGGCGCATTAGATCGCATTCCCTTGCGGCCTTCAGAAGTGCCTCAACGTCGATCTCTTTCGGGGAGGAGGACGGCTTAAGGCCGGAGGCCTTCAGCAGCTCTTCGGCTTTGGCCTCGGAGATCCTGACGAAATGCCTCACCAGAAACTGCTTTGCCGTAGTGCAGCAGGTGTCGTTTGACCTCATCTCGAGGAGAGCCCCCGGCTCCATCGACAGGAGGTGCGGCTTGATCTCCTTCGGGGCCGGGGGGAGTATCTCGTTGGCCCTCCTGAAGTGGAGCAGCTTCGGCTCCCCCCCTGGCTGGGCTACGACGGTGAACTTCAGGTCGGCGTGCGGGTTCGCGAGCGATAGCTCCTTTATGAAGGACTCGACCTTTTGGGTGTAGTCCCCGGCGATCATGAGCTCGACCCTGGTTCCGTGTTCCCTGGAGAACTCCACCTCCTCAGAGGAGACGATCACGGGCGAGTTCTTCTCGGTGTCTATCTTCAGGACGACGCGGTATGCCTTCGGGTCGGACTCGGTCTTTGTGGTAATCACCGCTGGCTCGAGGGACGTGAGCTGCGCGTATATTATAGCAGCATGGACGCCCAGCCCCTGTTGCCCTCGGGACTGTTTGAAGGAGAAGAACTTAGACCCGTATAGGACGCTGCCGAAGCATTTCGCCACCTTTCCCCTGAGGACCCCGCAGCCGTTGTCCTCCACCACCAGCCTGAAGACGGGGAATGTTCTGACGCCCCCGTCCTTGGTCTTGTTTGTGACTACTTCGTACTTCTTCGTAGTGGCCGTCAGCTCCACAGTGACCTCAGGCAGGACGCCCATCGCCTCGCAGGCGTCTAGCGAATTGTCCATCAGTTCCTTTATCGTCTGGACGAGCGCGTGCTCCGGATCTCCGAATCCGAGCTGTCCCAGGTTTTGGCGGTAGTACTGGGCAGGGTTGACCGCCCGCATCTTCCTGGCCTCAAGCTCGGCGGCGGTCAGCAGCTCTTTGTGGACAGGCTTTGCGCTCTTCTGCTTCGTGCGGCCAGTCTTACCACTGGGCCTTGCCTTTTTTTGCGCCTTGCTCTGCGTCCCGGTGTCCGGAGCCTTCTCCACCAACAACATACCCTCGCATTGCGGAATGCCAGAATTTTCGATTACCACTAAATCGGGGAACGTATTTATCGTTTCCCGGAGGGCGCCGGATCAGAACCCGGGAAGCTCCTCCAAGAGCATCCCCTCGATCATGAACGGCGGTTCCCGCATCGACATGGCGATAGCTTCCCTGAGCTTCGAAGGCCTGTTCGCGTAGATCTCTATCACGGGGTCTCCCCTCTTGACGGAGTAGCCCATCTTCGCATACAGCTTCACGCCCGCCCCCTTGTCGATCGGTGCTCCTGCCGCCCTCGCTATTGCGTTTATCGACCGGTTGCTAATGCTGCTGACGTAGCCATCAATCGGGGCGCTTATAACGTAGCGCGAGGTGCCCAGAGGTATATCCTCGGGCTTTATGTCCGGATTGCCTCCCTGATGGGCGATGATCTCTCGCATCTTCTGGTAGGCCTTTCCGCTCCTCAGGATCTCCTTGGCTACGTCCTGGCCGCTCCCCCTTGGGGCTATTCCGTTCATTTCGAAGAGCATCCCCGCCAGGGACGTCGACTTCTCGATGAGGCTGTTGGGGCCGCCGCCCATCAGCGTCTCTAGTGCCTCTTTAGCCTCCAGCGCAGGGCCGACTGTGTGACCGACCGGTTGCCCGCCGTAGGTGATCCCGCACCTCACCCTGATGCCCAGCCTGTTGCCGAGCTCTATGAAGTCGCTACCGAGCTTCCTGGCAGTCTCGAAGTCCTCTACCTTCGCCCCCTTCCCGGTGGGGATGTCGAGGACCAGTGTGTTGACCCCGACAGCAAGCTTCTTTGACATTATCGATGCCATCATCTGCGGGCGCGGGTCAATCGAGAGGGGGTGCTCCACCCTGATAAATAGGTCGTCAGCAGGCGCAAGGTTGAGGGACCCTCCCCATGCTATGTAGCCCCCGACTTCCTTGAGCAGCTTCTTCAGTTCGTCCTCCATGAACTCCACAGGTGCCAGAATCTCCATCGTGTCTGCTGTGCCCGAGGGGCTCGTTATGGCCCTGCTGCTGGTTTTTGGGATCTTCAGCCCCGCAGCTGCAACTATCGGCACTATGAGCAGGGTCACCTTGTTCCCAGGCACGCCACCTATTGAGTGCTTGTCCACTACTTGCTCTCCGAAGTCAATTGTCCTCCCAGTCTCCACCATCGCCTTGGTGAGGCTCTCTATCTCGTCCATGTCCATGCCGACGTATTCCTCAGCCATAAGAAAGGCGGCTACCTCTAGCTTGCTCAGGTTGTGGAAGACTGTGTCCTTCACGATCGAGTGGATCTCGCTCTTAGTCAGCGCCTTCCCCTTCATCTTCTTCCTTATGAACTCGACCGAAGTCGGGGTCGGGGCAACGGCGACCTCGATCTCGTCCCCCTCTTCTACTATAAAGTCATTGAAGTCCTCGTAGAACCCGATCTCCCCCTTACTGACGACCGTTTCCGAGATGTCCAGCATCGCGACCGCCCGTTGAAAACCCTTGGTTACGACTACGCGGTCGTGGATCCTGAGCATCATCTCCTCGGCATCGGACTCGTTGATCAGTACATTCTTTTCCCCGGTCTTTATCCTGATCAGCCTTGCCCTGAAGCGCTGCTGCTCAGGCTGAAGGTCGTTCCCCAATTTTCCGGATGCCATCAGAATCAGTCCTCCGAGAGGCGCCTCTCGCCCCACCGCTCGAGTGCAATGCGGAGCTCTTCGTGGCGCTCTGCCTGCTCGTCTAACGAGATGCCCTTGACGCACGCATCGATCGCCTGCCTCATCGCGGCGGCGCCAGCCCTGGTCCCCTTAGGGTGCCCGTGTATGCCGCCGCCAGCATTTATCACAAAATCATTCCCGAAAACCCTGTAGTTGGGGTAGACGAAGCCGGGGTGGATGCCTCCGGAGGCCACCGGGAAGGTCTTTTTCTTTCCATGCCATTCTGATCTCAGGAAACTGATTATATGGCCGATCTCAGCCTTTGTCTCCTCCTCTCCGCCCATCTTGCCGGCACCAGAGCCAACATGGAGCTGGTCCCCGCCGAGGAGCCTCGCGATCTTGGCAATGGCGAGCATGGATATGCCGTGCCGGGGGTTCCGGGTGAATGCGGCGTGCATTGCCCTGTGCATGTGGATAGGGACCCGGAAGTCGTGCGACCTGATGAACCATTCGACCGTTGGCAGGCCCAGTATGATGATGTCGAGCATGATCGTGTTTGCCCCATTGTCTATCGCGGTCTCCGCATGCCTGACCATGTTCTTGGGGTCGGCAGTGACGTTCACCGCGAACAGCACCTTCCGTCCGGTCTCAGACTTTGCGCGGTCGAGCGCCTCCATGACCTGGGCGACCCTCTCCTCGAGGGGGCAGAACTTCTGGTTTACGAGCGTCTCATCGTCCTTAATGAAGTCTACGCCCCCGATCGCAGCCTCATAACAGACCTCTGCAGTCTGTTTAGGGCTCAGCCCGACCTTGGGCTTCACTATGGTCCCCAAGTGGGGCCGAGGAAAGGCGTCGGTCCCGACCAATTTCCTTACTCCCTCGATGCCGATTTTTGGTCCCGGGTATATTTCGACGACTTCCCTTGGGAAGTCCAGATCGACAAGCCTTACGTTCTTGAGAGCCGAAAGGCCGAAGAGGTTGCCTGCCGCCATGCTAAGTATGTTGGCGATGCCGCTGGTCTCCAGATCAAAAAGGTCTAGCGGGTATGCGACCCATACAAAACCTTTGCCGCCCGATCCCTCGGTTCTGAACGCCTTTGCGGGCAGCTTTGTCCTCACCCATTCGTTGGTGGTTGTGATCTCGGTCCAGGTTCCTATTGACTCCTCGGTGGCGATCGCGATCCCAGATGCCTTCAGATCGAGCTCGCTCTCGACATAGTACTTCGCTATGATGTATTTTTCAGGGTCTATCGACTCCGGGGTCGTGTAGAAGATCTCATCAAGGTAGACCCCCTTGCCTCCCTCCCCTTGCGACATCGATGATCACAGCTCCTCTTCGACGAGGATCTTACCTATTTGCTCCTCGCCCACCCTATATCCGAACTCCTCCATTAATATCAGTATTGCAGCCTGCGGCGGTATCACGCCTCGCTCGGTTATTATCGCGTCTATCATCTCCGCGGGCGTGATGTCAAAAGCCGGGTTCGCGATCTTCACGTTGCCCAGCGCAGATATCTCTTCCTCGGGAACGACCTCGGTCGGGGGGCGTTCCTCGATCTCAACGAGCTCCCCCAGCATTGTCGAAGGGCTGAACTTGTATGTTTCTGCGCAGACGTAGACCCTTACCCTAGCCTCCTTGGCTGCAAGCGCAATCTGGGAGGTGCCGATCTTGTTCACGACAGCCCCGTTAGCAGTGACCACATCGGAGCCGACCACCACCTTGTCGACCTTCGGCATGAAATACCTTGCAGCCGAGTCGACGATGAGCGTTACAGGTATCCCTGCCTCTGAGAGAGCCCTAGCAGTAATCCGGCCCTGAAACCTCGGGCGCGTCTCGGTCACGATCACCGAGAAGCCCTTGCCCTGGCGCTTTGCCTCTATCAGCGTCGAGATGGCTACCGAGCTGTTGCAGTGGGTCATTAAGAGGTCGCCGTTCCTTATCCGCTTTGCGCCGAACTCGCTTATCCGCTTCACCGCCTCGAACGAGGACTTTATGAATGCATCGGTGGCGTCTACCGTAGTCTGCCGCAGCACTTCAGGCGGGGCACCCTCCCTGTAGGCGCGCAGCACGCGGTGCCTTATGTAGTTCAGCGCGTTAGCAAGGGAGACAGCAGTCGGCCTCGTGCCCAGCAGCACCCTGTAGGCCTCGTTGAACCCCTCCATATACGACTGCGCGTCAGAGGGCCTGCTGCTCAACGCATATGACTTGAGGCCGCTGGCAGCTGCCCTCCCGATCTCGGCAGCCCCCCTGATCCGCATCGTCCTGATGTCCTCTGCAAGCCTGATTACCTCATCATTTACCAAAAAAAGACCTCCGATCTGCTGTAGATATCCTTTAGGAACTTATAAAAAGGTTGGCAGTTCACCGGCCGGCCCCGGAGTCCCGCATTAGGGCACCTGCCAAGAGCGGCGCTACAGAGACAGTGGCATGCTCATTTGCGATCGTATCGGTCGTTATCAGCGAGTTCAGCCCCCCCTCCCTCAGTCTGGAGTAGGCACCCTCGACGAGCAGGGAGTGGGTTACCAGGGCGTCCACCCTACTCACGCCCAGCCCCTTCAGCTTCTCCAATACCTCCAGGACGGTCTTTCCGGTGCTGATCATGTCATCGACGATGAGCGCTGCGCTGCAGCTGGTGTCCGAAAGGTCGGATACCCGGACTTCCCGGTCGCCCAGGCGCTCCTTTTCGAGAACGGCGCACACAGAGGGGATCACCTCTGCCACGGCATTAACCCACTGGGACGACTCGCTGTCGGGCCCAACGACTAACACGCGGTCGTTGGGGACCCGAGCCAAGTAATTCTCCGCCAGGAGGGGCATCGCCGAGAGGTTCGTCGCCGGAATGCTGAATACCTCGCTTATCGCCCTGAACCTGTGGAGGTGCATATCCACCGTGTATACCGCATCTGTGCCAGAGGCCTCTATCAGCCTGGCGAAGACCTTTGCGCTGAGCGCCTCACCCTCCGAGAAGCGCTCATCCTGCCTAGCATAGGCGAGGTAGGGGAAGACGCCAATAACCCGGCTGCACCCCATCCCCCTTACCGCGTCAGCAATGAGGGAGTATTCGACGAGGAGGCTGTCTGGGGAGAAGGCGAAGGACTGGACTATCGCCACGTCCTTGCCATTGACGTAGCCATGCACCCGCACGTATTGCTCCCCGTCCGGGAACTGCCTCCGGGTCACTTCAGCCAGGGGTGCGCCTGAGATCCGCGAGACTCTCCTGGCGAGCGCCTCGGCCCCGGATCCGTAGGTCAACACAAGGCTCTGCAATTACAGACCCTCATGCATGTCCATGTAGAGATCGAGCAGCTCATCCCTGGATGGCTTCCGCGGGTTCTTCTCCACGAACCTGTAGTGGTTCTTCAGGAGATCGTCGACCATGGATTCGAGCTCGGACTCGTCTATGCCCAGTTCCTCGAGGGTCTGGGGCAAGCCAAGCGTATCCATAATGTCGGATATCCTTGAGGCGATCTCAAAGCCTGCCTCGACCGCAGAAGCGCCTGAGGTGTCGATCCCCATCGCCGAGGCGATGATCCCGGTCTTGTATGGGATGGCAGGGGCGTTGAATATTGCGACATAAGGCGTTGCAAGAGACACAGAGGACCCGTGCGGAAGGGAGCACCTCGTAGCATACGTGTATGCGATCCCGTGCGGCAGGCACAGCCCAGTTGCCTGGAAGGCCTGCCCCGCGAGCAAGGAGGCTGCTGAGAGACCAGCCCTCGCCTCCAGGTCGCCCCCGTTGCAGTATGCCCTTTCGAGGTAGCTGCAGACCAGCCCGAGGGCCTTAGTGGAGAGGGAGTCGCTTACAGGATTAGAATCGACGGACATCATCGACTCGAAGGCGTGGCAGAAGGCGTCAATTCCCGCCGAGGCTGTTGCTTCAGGGCTGGCGCTGCACGAGGGGAGGGGGTCGATGATGGCTAGGGCGGGGTAGAGGGCGGCGTTGAAAAGAGCTCTCTTCACCCCGTTGTCGACAACGACGGAGATTGGAGTGACCTCAGAGCCTGTACCAGCCAAGGTCGGGATTGTGATGATCGGCGGTCCTTTTTTGGTTAACTTCTCTCCCCTGAAGTAGCTAGGGGGGTCTTTCTCATTAACTGACAGGGCAGAGGCGAGCTTTGAGAAGTCCATGGAGCTCCCGCCGCCCATGCCTATGACCAATTCCGGCTGGGACTCCCTTGCAAAACCTGCAAGCGAGTTGAGGATTGTTAAGTCTGGCTCCGCCTCTACCATTGTGAACTCGGATAGGTCAGCACTGGTAGAAGAAATGCATTCCCTCACCAGCGCATACTCCTTTGTCTTGCTCACCCTGGGGCCCGACACCAATAGTGCCTTTTTGAAATCGAACTTCTTTAATTCGTCAGAGAGCCGCGACAGCGAGCCGACACCGAAGACGACGCGGGTCGGGCAGTAAAAGGAGAAAGTCCTGTTCAGAAGGTCAAAACCAATGCTCATACAAGTTTCCCCTGAATCATAGACCGCGGTCATTTAAAAATGTATTATGATCAGCCATGGCGGATCTGCATGCACCTCCTCATGCGTCCCCTTCAGCGGCGAACCGACGCCGCTAATCCTGTAGAGCGAATAATGAGCAGGATGGAGACAGACCGGGCAAGAGGGGCCTACAGGATTTTCATTGCTGCACCTTTCTGACCTCATCTCCGGCCGAACATCCTGTATGCTGCCGCGACGAGGACGCCCGCAACGAATCCCCCAATATGTGCCCAGTAGGCAATGCCGCTCCCCGCTCCCCCGAAGAGGCTGGAGGCGCCGAAGAAGAGCTGGAGGACGAACCAGAAGCCGAGCAGGGCAAAGGCAGGGAGGGTCGTCATGTAGAAGCCCAGGAGCGTATGGACTCTGGCTCTGGGGAAGAGGACCACATAGGCGCCCATCACGCCAGAGATCGCACCTGAGGCGCCCACCATGGGGATCTGGGAGCCAGCGTCCGTAAGGTAGTTGGCATAGGTCGCAACCAAGCCTGCTACAAGGTAGAACAGTAAGAACTTCGAGTGACCGAACCTGTCCTCGACGTTGTCGCCGAATGTGGCGAGGAACCACATGTTTCCGAAGATGTGATCGACGCCAGCATGGAGGAACATGCACGTAAAGGCAGTAAGTAGTGAGGGGCGCGCCGGAACGAAGCCGTAGGCGTATACCGTCTCCTCGAAGTTGAAGAGGCTTATTACGAATGCCGCAATATTGGCGCATATTATTATCATCGTGATGTAGGGAAAAGTCCTACGTTCAACGACGTCTTTGAGGGGGAACATTGGAAATTACTCCTCTGAGTACAAATAAATGATTTTGGTGGGACGGGGGATGCCCGCCTCATACGGAATCCAAACACCGACGCCCCTGCGGCAGAAGTGCAAGTTTAATGCAGGGAGTGCGCACCCTTAATGCATGGGATCGTTTTCAGTCCAATACCGGTTCAGCCAGCAGTTCAGATTCCCGGCTAAGGATGCATACGTATGGTGTACAGACTACCAAGAGGAGGACGTTGCGCTGATGGGCGAGAAGGGCAAACGTAAGGTCATTAGGATAAATGAGGAGACGCTGATACTGACGGACTCCGTCCTCGAAGGCGGTAGGAGAGTCGCCAGGAAGAGGCTCGTCAGGCTTTTTCCGGACCGGCTCTTCTGGACCATCACGCGTTTGAGCTCTGAAGGGAAGTATTCCCAGTTCCTGTACCAGATCGTCCAAGATGAGGGCGGCAGGTCACGCCTGGACTTCACTGGGTCTCACGTTTACTACAACAAAGAGAGGCCGACACTAAAAGAGGTCGCCTCAATGGCTCAAGAGCTGGCGAGGCAAGACGCATCTGCGTGGGTACTGCTGGCGAAGGCAATGGAAAAGGACCTAGGCGGCCCGAATAAACGGTAAGCGGGACGGCCGCCCCCCAGCACAAGTCCAGGATTTCCCACCACTTGGAGGAGGGTTGCGAGAACCGGTCTCCGGGCATCGGGAGCTGGGACTATGAATACTTATTTTAATAGCCTGACGGGTAGGGAGTATCGGTGTGACCCTTGATAACCAGGGAGAGAGTCTGGGAACTGGTCGAGAGATACGACCTGCGCGCCGAGAGGATCACAGTAGGAACGCTGGGCAGCCACTCTGCCCTTGACATAGCCGATGGGGCCAAAGAGCAGGGCTTCAGAACAACAGTGGTTTGCCAGAGGGGCAGGGAGTTGCCCTACAAGACGTACCGGAGGATAGTGGACGAGGCGATCGTGCTTGAGAGGTTCTCCGAGATTGCCTCAGAAGGTGTTCAGGAGGAGCTCAGACGGCGGAACACCCTCTTCGTCCCCCACAGGGCATTCTCAACGTATGTGCCTTACGATGTGATTGAGGAGGAGTTCCTCCTACCAATGGTGGGAAACAGGATGATGCTCCGGTCAGAGGAGAGGTGGGCACCAAAGAACCAGTATTACCTCCTTGAGAAGGCGGGAGTCAGGCAGCCCAGGAAGTTCAAATCCCCATCTGAAATAGACACGCTTGTGATAGTCAAGGTCCAGGAGGCGAAGAGGAAGATAGAAAGGGCCTTCTTCACAGCCACGGACGAGGGAGACTTCTGGAGGAAGGTCGAGGAGAGGGTCTCGAGGGGGGTAATCACAAGGGAAGACGCTGAGAGGGCAGTAATCGAGGAATATGTGGTCGGGACGTACTTTAACTTCAATTACTTCTACTCTCCGCTGAGCGGGGAGGTCGAGTTCATGGGTATCGACAGGAGGCTCCAGACGAACCTTCATGACTTTGTCTCCCTCCCAGCAAGGCAACAGCTCGAGATAGACCTGACGCTGCAGAACATCGAGATAGGGCACATGGGAGCCACCATAAGGGAGTCCATGCTCGAGAAGGTCCTCGAGAACGGGATAAGGTTCGTAAAGGCCACGAAAGAGGAGTACCCTCCAGGCATAATCGGGCCCTTTGCGCTGCAGGGTGCGGTCAACAAGGACCAGGAGATAGTCATATTCGACGTATCGCCGAGGGTCCCAGGTAGCCCCGTCATCGGCACAACGAGCCCGTACACGAGGTACCTCTACGGCAGACCCATGAGCGTAGGCCAGAGGATCGCTCTCGAGATAAGGGAGGCGCTGGAGACAGACAGGATCAGGGAGATCGTGACGTGAGATGCCCCCAAGCATCGCAGTGATCGGATCCCATTCTGCCCTCCAGATACTCAAAGGCGCAAAGCAAGAGGGGCTCAGGACGCTACTGATCTGCCTGGAGGGGAGGGAGGGGCTGTACGACCGTTTCAGGCTTGCGGACAGGAGAGTCTCGGTAGGGAGCGTGGAGGAGATCCTGGAGCACGAGATCCAGAGCCTTATCGAGGAGGAGGGGGCGGTTTTTGTCCCCCACGGCACGTTGATATCGGGCGGGCGCCTCGAAGACTTGGAAAGGCGTTTCAGACCAAAGATCTTTGGAAACAGGTTCATATTCAAATGGGAGTACGACAGGGATCTCAAGGACAGGCTCTTGAGGGAGGCAGGGATCAGGACTCCGAGGAAATTCCGGTCCTATACAGAGATAGACGGGCCGGCTATAGTCAAGCTCCCAGGGGCCGAGGGAGGGAGAGGGTACTTCATTGCGAAAAGCCCCAGGGACTTCGAGACCAAGATCGGGCAGCTCATAGGGAAGGGGCTCATCAAAAGGGGAGAAGAGGAAAAGGTCTTCATACAAGAATACATAATAGGGGTGCCTGTTTACCCCCACTACTTCTGGTCGGCGATCGAGGGCAGGCTTGAACTGATGGGTTGTGACAGGAGATACGAAACAAGCATAGACGCTATCGGAAGGATAGGCGCAGAGGATCAGCTTGAGCTCGGGATAACCCCAACATTCAGGGTGATTGGCAACATTCCCCTCGTGCTCAGAGAATCTCTGCTAATGGACATCTTCGAGGATGGAGAGAGGTTTGTTTCGGCCGCAGAAAGACTGGTACCACCCGGGATGATAGGACCCTTCTGCCTCGAGATGATCTGCGACGAGGAGGGGAATCTCTACACATTCGAGTTCTCTGGAAGGATAGTCGCGGGGACGAACCTCTTTGTCAGCGGGTCGCCTTACAGCGATCTCATCTTCGACGAGCCGATGAGCATGGGGAGGAGAATTGCAAGGGAGATAAAGACGGCCTCGGAGCTCGGTGAGATCGAAAAAGTAACCACGTAGTGGCAGATATGTACCACATCAAATGCGAGAGGGGAGAGATTGCCGAGAGGGTGGTCGTATTTGGAGATCCGTGCAGGACTAGAACATTTTCATCCCTTCTCGACCGCCCGAGGCTTGTTAACAAGAACCGGTGCCTCTTGACTTACACCGGGGATTACATGGGAACCGAAGTGACGCTCTCGACGACAGGGATGGGCACCCCGTCCGCGGCAATTGTCTGCGAGGAACTCGCGGCTCTGGGCGCGAAGTGTATAATCAGGGCAGGAACCATGGGGAGCATTTCAGAAGAGGTTGCCGCTGGCGATGCCGTTGTGCCGACCGAGGCCATACCGCAGGACGGGACGACCAAGGCGTACATCCGCAAGTTCAAATTAAATGACGTACCGGGTGCATCGCGCCGCATAGCAGAGATGCTGAGGTCGACAGCGCTCTCGAAAGGGGTCAGGGCCCACACTGGCACTATCTGCACAAGCGATGCGTTTTACCTAGAGGGTGGCAGGGGGGTTTCGCGTTTGAAGGAAAAGGGGGTGCTGGGGTTCGAGATGGAGTGCTCGGCAATATTCACAATAGGAGCAATCAGGGGCTACGAGGCGGGGGCCATATTGGCAGTAACCGGAACCACCTACGGTAAGGAAAGGGTTCTTGGGGGGGAGGAGATCAGGAGAACAATTGAGAAGTGCTCACTTTCAGCCTTGGAAACCGCAGCTGTAGTCGAGTTGCCTCGAAAATAGTCGAGCACATACTGCAATAAAACATTTCTGACATGGCGATTTGCCTTTCCATCACTGATCATGAAAATTGACTTGTTCATGTAAAAGTAATAGTTTGTTTAGCGGACGGGATTTAGTTGAACGCTAAACCCTGTTTTAAACAATTGCATCAATTTTCTATACCATGGAAATTATGGAGATTTGCCTTGAACGTTATAAGTATCCCATAAGTCCTGTAATGCCGTATGTATCTACGCCGCAGTTGAGAACGGAAAGGGCCTGTAGCGGCACCCGACAGGAACAGAAGGGAAAGGCGAACCCGAAAGGGGACGCAAGAACGGAAGGACCTGAAAGGGTGCAGCGGATAGGATACACGATGGGACGAATCCAGGGCGTCTGGATAGAATCGGACGCCACGACCGCGGAAAGTCGTTGCATGGGAAGCCCGGGAGGAGAACGCCGGCCATGGCGGTGATTTAAATTCCGGGTCTCTCCCCGAAATCGTTCTCAACTGCGGTCTTTATTTTGGGAACGGCGAATTAATTTTTTACAAGGTGTATCTCTTGCGGTACAAGAAGGGGCCGAAATACTTTTACGAGGTATGCCAGAGCATAAGCGAATTGATTGAGAGGATCAACGAAAACTCCTCGCTTGTACTTGTAGAGGGGGAGAACGATGAACGTGCCCTCAGAATGGCGAGGCTTAAAACGAGGATAATCACATTCTGCGATTCCAAAATGCCGAGATTCGAGTTTGTGGAGAGGATCGCAAACGACTACAGCGGCTTGAGTGTGGTAGTCCTCTTCGACTATGACAGAGAGGGTACTATTGCAGCGAAGAGGATTACCGTTGAACTAGAGGAGAGAGGAGTCAGGGTGGAGAGGGGGTTAAGGGAGGAGCTTGGGAAAATCCTTGTGAGAGAAGGCATCAGGAGGGTGGAAGAGATGCCCTCTCTACTTTCAAAGGCCGAATTCTAGAGTACTCTTTTTTATAGCCACAAATAAAATATGATTTTGGAGATGGCCGATGCAGACTGGCTTCGAACCCAAGATCGTGTTCCTCTGCCCACTGTGCCACAGGGATGTCGAGATGGTCCACAGCAGGTCAGAAGGTTGGACAACAGATCACGGGGGGTGCCTTAATTTTTCTGTGATAAGGAAGCCGCCAACGGTCGACGGCAAGGAATTCAGGACACCACTAGTGTTCATAGATGTAGAGTCGGATTTCGCAATAAAGGAGGGGATTGAGGGGCTCAGGACGTTGGCTGCCGAAGAAGTAGAGTTGTCGAAGAGATCAAAGATCGAGGCAGGGATAAGGAGGCTTGAGTCCAAGATAGGTTTTGCTGAGAAAAAGATCCCCGAGTTGCTCGAGGCGATCAGGGGCGGAACTTTTGGGCTCAGGATAGTTTCCGGGAGGTCCATTGGTGCGCTGGTCTGGAGAGGCGAAGAGAAGTACATAGGAATATCCTACGGTGACGTCCGAAATGGAGAGGGGGGACTAATGTTCACTTCTCACGAGGAAGAGGCGAAAGGCTTCGTCCTTGATTGGATCCACTACTGGGACGGGGCAAAGCTTGTAGGGAAGAAGGTTTTTCCATAGCAAAAGCTGCCATAAAAATAGAAAAATAAAAAATACCCTGATCGTGCTTTAGAGAAATAAAAAAGAAAGAAGGACTGCTTAATGGAGAAGCTCACTGTGAGGGAGTTTAGGCCCGAAGATCTTGAAGCCGTGGTAATGATTAACAAGGTCTGTCTGCCTGAAAACTATTCCCCAGACTTTTTCATGGAACACCACTGGGAGAACCCAAGAATCTTCCTCGTGGCCCAAGTTGGAGAAAAGGTCGTTGGGTACAATATGTGCAGGATTGAATTTGGGATCTCTAACATAAAGAGGGACTTCGCAAAGAAAGGGCATGTCATTTCGATCGCAGTCCTGGAGGGTTACAGGGGGATTGGCATCGGCCAGAAACTGATGGAGGAAGGGATGAAGAATGTGAAGGAGTCCGGCGCATCGGAGATTTACCTCGAGGTGAGACAGAGCAACCTCCCTGCCATCCAGCTGTACAGGAAACTGGGGTTCAGGGCCGTCCGAGTCTTAGAGGGATACTACAGGGATGGCGAAAATGCCTATATGATGGTTGCCAACCTTGAGGAAGGAAACCGTTTTCAGAATGGCTCATGAAGCCAAGGCGGATTTACGTAACTTCAGATACGCAGCGTATCCAATAAGTATTGCAGTTGGCAGGTAGAAGAGGCAGGTTTCGAAGAAGGTCTCAAAAACAGGCATGCCATTCAGACGCAGGTAGGCTAGGCACAAAGATACGATTAACATGACTACAGATGCGATAAGCGCCCCCCTGAACTCGTCGATTTCCATATGCACACGAGGCCTTCCGTAATATAAAAAGTTGAGCGGTAAGCCTTGCGGCGAGGCGAACGAAATTTATATATAGAAGTGCTTTCTGTTTTTTCAGACGTAATATTTTGTAGGCTAGGTGTATGGACCATGGCAGCAACTCAGAGTTTACCGGTATTAGTTTTGAAAGAGGGGACTTCTAGGACAACAGGAAGGGACGCCCAGAGGGCCAACATAATGGCAGCTGTGGCGCTGGCGGAGGCAATAAGGTCATCCCTTGGTCCGAAAGGGATGGACAAGATGCTCGTGAGCAGCTTCGGCGATGTCACAATCAGCAACGACGGAGCTACAATTGTGAAGGAAATGGACGTGCAGCATCCCGCGGCAAAGATGCTTGTGGAGGTTGCAAAGACCCAGGACGTAGAGGTCGGGGACGGAACCACGTCTGCAGTGATCCTCGCTGGAGCACTCTTGAAGAAGGCACAGGAGCTGCTCGACCAGGAAGTTCATCCAACGGTAATAATCGAGGGCTACAAGAAGGCGATGGAGAAGGCGCTTGCGACGGTGGATGAGATTGCATTCAAGGTCGATCCGACTGACAAGAACATGCTGAAGGAGGCAGCGATCACCACCCTGAGCGGAAAGAGCGTGGTTGCAGGGCACTTCGAGAGGCTAGCCGAGATGGTGGTCGACGCAGTCATCCAGGTAGCAGAAAAGCAGGGCGAGAAATACAAGGTTGACCTTGACAATATCAGGCTTGAGAGGAAGAAGGGCGAGTCCCTTGACGAGACCCAACTGGTGAAGGGCGTTGTTCTCGACAAGGAAGTAGTCCACCCAGGGATGCCGAAGAGGGTCGAGAACGCAAAGATAGCGATACTAGACTGCCCGCTTGAGCTCGAGAAGACGGAGATTACTGCAAAGATCAATATCACCTCGCCGGAGCAGATGAAGGCATTCCTCGACGAGGAGACCGAGATGCTGAAGGAACTCGTCGAGAAGGTTGCGGGGTCCGGAGCCAATGTAGTCGTGGTGCAGAAAGGTATCGACGACGTCGCTCAGCACTACCTGGCAAAGAAGGGGATCCTCGCAGTCAGGAGGGCTAAGAGGTCAGATGTCGAGGCCCTTGCGAAGGCATCGGGAGCGAGGATTGTGACATCAGTAGACGACCTGACTCCGAATGACTTGGGATTCGCAGCGCTCGTGGAGGAGAGGCGCGTCGGCAAGGACAAGATGGTGTTCGTCGAGGGCTGCAAGAACCCGAAGGCAGTGACTATACTTGTCAGGGGCGGCTCGGACAGGATGGTCGACGAAGCCGAGAGGTCGCTCCATGACGCAAAATGCGTCGTAAGGAACATAATGCAGGACCCATACCTGGTGTCCGGCGGCGGCGCTCCGGAGGAAGAGGTCGCCACAAGGCTCAGGGAGTACGGCAGGTCGCTCAGCGGCAGGGAGCAGCTCGCGGTGCTCAAATTTGCGGAGGCAATGGAAGAGATCCCGCTGACGCTGGCGGAGAACTCCGGGCTTGATCCGGTCGACATCCTCGTCGAGATAAGGGCCGCACATGCAAAGGGACAGAAGGGCTACGGCGTTGACGTGATGTCAGGAAAAGTTGATGACATGTCCAAGTCCAAGGTCTTCGAACCAGCCAGCGTCAAGAAGCAGGCGATCAAGTCGGCGACCGAAGCAGCTATAACTCTGCTCAAGATAGACGATATCATTGCAGCCAGCGCGCCCAAGAAGGAGAAGGAAGGCAAGGGATCGCCCGAAGAGGGCATGGGCGGCATGGGCGGCATGGGCGGCATGATGTAATGAGCCAAGAAACAAGGCAGATACTCGGTCCGGCAACACTGACTAGGTTCGAGAAGGCCCGGATACTAGGAGCCCGGGCCCTCCAGCTTTCAATGGGAGCTCCGCCGCTGATAGCCTCAAGCGCGACAACGCCAATAGACATTGCCGAGGAAGAACTGAAGACTGGGATCCTCCCAATCACGATACGGAGGAGGCTGCCTGACGGGCGGCACCAGGACATCCCATTGAAGTGGCTGGTTAAGAAAACTCAGTAATCTTTTTTTATTTTATTTTATCTTATCTTATTTTATCCTATTTTTAGGATTATTAATTACGGACTTTCCACCGCACCCTAGAGATCAAAGCAGCAGCCACGGCAGCCCCGACACCGTTGTCGATATTGACTACCACAAGACCAGGGCTGCAGCTCTGCAGCATTGCCGCGAGTGCCCCCTCGCCGCGGCCGCCAAAGCCGTAGCCTGAGGATGTCGGCACCCCTACAACAGGCACGGACACTAGACTACTGACCACCGATGCGAGTGCACCCTCCATGCCAGCAAAGACAATGACTACATCCACATCCTTATCAATAGAGTCCTTCACCGCGGGAAATACCCTGTGGAGGCCAGCTATCCCGACATCATAGTACGAATGGACTGTACAACCCATTTCCTCCAACACAAATTTGGCTTCTTCAGCGACGCGTATGTCTGATGTACCAGCGGTGATCAAAGACACTGCTCCTCGTTTTTCGGGACGAGTCTCCCCCCTATTTCGCATTATCGCCACTCTTCCAACTGCGCTGTACTTCACCTCAGGTCTTCCTGCCAGGCTTGAACTGAGTGCCTGAAGCCTCTCCTCGCTGATGCGCGTTATTATGACTTTGCCGGATTCCTCGAGGAAAGCATTTACGATATTCCTAAGAGAGATGTCGTCTTTGCCTTCTGCCAAGACGATCTCAGGAACGCCCTTTCTTGCCTCCCTCGACAAGTCAAGGCATGCAACTTCCATCTCTCTTATGGCTAACAGCCGTATCCTCTGCTCAGCCTCCTCAACACTGATCTTACCAGAAATGAGTTCAGAAAGCAACCTTCGGAGTTCCAATTCGCAGCACCCATTTTAATATAAGCAGATTCAGATCTTATGAGGGTGGCGTATTTGAATCTGGTGCTCATTGACGCATCTCTTGCAGGCGTGTCAGGAGATAAGCTGGTATCGGCATTGGCATCTGCCTCAGGGAGGAGCAAGGATCTCGAGGCGGCGATCAATGGCGCATTAGGGGCGACCGGCAGAAACGATACAGAGGTCTTTTTCGAGGAAGTTGAGAGCCACGGTATAAAGGGGCTGCAGCTCAAGTTCAGAGGTTTAGAGGATGAAGGTAAGGTAAATGCCCAACCAGCCAACGAGGTATTAAAGACCGTGAACGCGGCTGTCGAGGCGATCGGGCTCAGCCAGAATGGTAAAAAACAAGCTAGGAGCACAATGGAGTTACTCATCCGTACAGAGAGGATGAACCATGGAACGGCGGTCCTCCATGAGCTCGGAAGCGTAGATACCGTCATAGACATCATAGGAACTTTCAAAGCAATTGAGCTGCTAGGCGTTGAAACGAGCGTCTTTTTCACGACCCCAGTTGCCGTTGGCTGCGGAGCCGTACCCTCCTCTCACGGTCTTCTCCCCATTCCAGCCCCCGCAACCCTCTCGATAATAAGCCATGCCGGGCTGCCGATAACCAAAACCGAAGTGCAGCAAGAGCTCACCACCCCAACAGGTGCCGCCCTGCTTGCTGTCCTGACTGCCGGAAGGACGGACTTGCCTCCCTTCAGAATGCATCCTGGAGCGGTCGGCGTGGGGATAGGAAGGAGGGAGCTCGGATTCCCGAATATAACAAGAGTCATACGCGGGGAGTCGCTTGCGGGATTAACGGAAGAAGAGATCTTCATAGTTGAAACCAATGTCGACGATGTTGATGGGGAGCTTTTGGGATGGCTATTTGAGAAGTTGAACGGGACGGCCGAAGACATTTGTATGATCCCTATGCTTACAAAAAAGAATAGACCGGGGTATTTGATTAGGGCTGTATCGACCCTTGATTCGGTCGGGAAGGTAATAGACACCATCTTGGATGAGACTGGAACTCTTGGGGTAAAGGTTTCACCGTGGAGGAGGGTCAAGGTCGACAGGAAAGAAAGCGTTGTCGACTTGGACATAAAGGGCAGGCAGTATCACATAAGAGTCAAGACGAACCTCAGGACAGGGAGCTGCAAACCTGCTTTTGATGATTGTAGGAAGGCAGCTTTGGAGGGGGGAATTCCATTAAAGAGCGTTGTTGATCTGGTGAGGGCTAAGCTTCAACCCAAAGAAAAGAAAGAAGGCTGATCAGCGGGCACAAAGTCAGCCCTTCATCTTGACTGTGACCCACTCCCCCCGCTTGACCCTACGCACGGGATCCGGAGGGGAAACGAGTTTTCCAATCACGTTTACAGGGCTGTACGGCTGCGAGCCCCCAAAGAATATACAAAAAGCCTTCGAAGGGGGCCAGTATGCGAGTGTACCGGGGGTTACAGTAGACTTGGGCTTCTCAGGCCCTACAGAGACAGGAATCTCGAAGTAGACCTCCTCCTTCCAGAGGAAGGTCCTCGAGGTGAAAGGCAACGCGGCAACTATTGACTCTACAGTTCTGGGAGAGAGGATTCGGGAGAGCATGCCCTCAACTTGGGTGCTCTCAAATTCTATCAAGACGGGTATTTCAGATTCTGTAGATGAGGGCAAAAAATGCACCCTTAAGCCGCTGGGACGTAAATGCTTACTCGCCTTGTCTTCTTTAATTCTCTGAGCATCCCTTGGCTGCGCATTTCCTCAAGAAGATCCTTTGCGACACTATACTTTAGGTTATACTTTGAATAAATCTGGTACGGTGTCACACAGACCATCTTCGGTACTTCTTTCTTGATCTGATCCAAAACCTTCGGGTCTACCACCGAGGTGGCTGCCGACTTTTGGATCTCCTTCTTCACAGCATCCTTCTTGTCTGGAGCGGCACCCTTCGCTGGCTTGGCAACAGTCTTTTTAGCCCCACCCATAAGACACACCTGATACCCGAAGAAGGAAGTTAACAATAAAAATGTTTTGGTTATGGCGTTTTGCTGAAGCCCCTCTCAAACCGCTGCCTGTGGATCGAATTCATGGTGCAGAAAGGCACAATTCTGCCGTCGGGAAGCGCATAGTGGATCGTGCACCGCCTCACCCTTTCCAAGTCAAAGTTATACGGATCCATGAAATGCATACAGCTAACTAGCACAACTTTGCGCATGAATTTCCCAAGGGAGTCGTAATCCCCGTGGAGCAGCACTGACGAGAGAATGCTTCCGAGCATGGCCTTGTTGACATGCCTCGTCGCTCCTAGCAGGTGCATCCTCGCTCTTAATTTGGATCCTTTGATCGCGTCGTCGTATACATTCTCCATTGATCTCATGAACTTTTCAACGTCAGCATATTTTGTTATTGGGACAAGCTTGTCTCCCTCTGGCAACACCATCGTAGCCATTCCGCAGTGCTGGTGATTTGTGAATGTCTGGTAGCGTTTACCCTTCAGAGCCCCCACAGCATTTGATATTGGGACTACGACAGGAATCGGGTAGAAGTCCGAGGCCTTTATCTCCCCATTGGTCTGGGACTCGACAAGCTTCAAGAAGTCAGGGATCGTAATACGCATCTCCTTCAACCGGTTCTTGTCGATCCTTCCTGCCATTGAAACCGGCTGGAAGTTCACACCCCTTACTACGTCATAGTTCTTGGATGCAAATCGGAGTATCTCCCCTACCTGGTCGTCGTTGACGCCCCTGACGAGCGTCGGAACCAAGACGACGCTTTGCAGACCAACTGATCTGCAGTTCTCGATCACCCTGAGCTTAGTCTGAAAGAGATCGAGACCCCTCGCAGCTATATATGGACCTGGAGTCATGCCGTCGAACTGCAGATAAAGGGTGCTGAGCCCAGCCTCAATCAGGCTCTTCAGGAAAGACGGGTCGTTGGATACGCGTATCCCATTAGTGTTGACCTCAATGTGATCAAAGCCCGCTTCCTTTGCCATCCTTATGATGTCAGGTAGATCATCCCTTAGAGTGGGCTCCCCTCCCGAAAACTGGATTGAGTTCGGCGGGACGGGGCGGTTGCTCCTCAGATTTTTCAGCATCTCTGCGATCTGGTCCCTGGTCGGCTCATAGGTGTAACCAGCCGTCGCAGCATTAGCGAAGCAGATGGGGCACCTCAGATTGCACCTGTTGGTTACATCGATTATTGCTAGAACCGTGTGCGACCCGTGGGACGGGCATATCCCACAATCATACGGGCACCCGGCTTCTGATTTTGTTCGAGGGTTTTCTAGACCGTCGCCTAGGCGTTCGTACTCTTCGGCCCTCTTGTAGAGGCCGTAGTCGCTCCAGTAAATGTCCTCAAAGTGCCCGTGCTCTGTGCAGGTCTTGCCGATGTACACCACACCACCATCCTCGTAAATCTCTGCCTCCAAAACCTTCATGCATTCAGGGCAGAGGCTCTTTGTCTTCTTCAGTACCTGCATAGGCGCTCATCCACGATAACAACATCCGCTTTATATTTGAAATTTTTTATACTATTTATACGGTGAATCGTATGAGCGATGAATGGGGCGTTATGAGCAAGCTGGCTCAGATAGGGCTAACCGAGGGGGAGGGCAGGGTTTACTTGGCGCTCGTAAAGAGCAAGGTTGAGATGGATGCCAAGGAGGTCAGTAAGGCGTCAGGGATACCATACTCGAAGGTCTACACGATCCTTGAAAAGCTAGCTTCAAAGTCGTTGATAACAGTGAGGGCAGGGAGACCCGCAGTATACAGCGCAAAGGAAGTGTCTGATGGTTTGTCGGATTATAAGAGGCTCGTGGCAAAGGAGCTCGATGGCAAGTTTAGCGAGGTGGAGCTTACATTACAGGACCTGCAGACCACTACAGATGCCGAAAAGCCAGACATCTGGATCATCAAAAACACAGGAGACATAATCAAAAAAGCTTACGCGACAGTGCTTAACGCAACGAAAGAAGTTGACGTGGCACTGCCATTCATGCCAGAGTGGGCATCTGAAGAGCTCTATAATGCATTTCTGCGGTTGAGGGGCAACGAGATCAGGTTAAGATTGCTGCTCTCATCGCAGGTTACAATTGATAAGATCGAGGGAGTCTCGAAGACGGTCAGCGTCAGGACAAGAGACAAGATGTTTGGAGGTGGCATAATAGTTGACGGTAACGAGGCTATACTCTTCATAGCTAGCGACGGGTCTAATCCGATTGTGGCTATATGGTCGAACCACGCGGGCTTAGTCCAAATTGCGAAGGCTTATTTCGACAACCTGTGGACGTCGTCGACTCCGATAAATTTTGATGGCAAATTACCGGCTCATAGAAAGACGTAAATGAATATGTTGCTAACTATCTGGGCTCTGTTCTGATGTCATACTTCATCCTTTAGATCCGTAATACCAGCATTCGTCATAGCCCAATATCTTATCTAAGCAGTTTTTTATAAATATGACTGATTGATAGCGGTCACATCCCCGAATTTCGCGCGTCTGAAAGGGATTGAATGCCCCTCGCATAATCCATGCCACAAATGTACCGGCGAATATGAGGGTTAGTACGGCGGTCAAGAAACGCTTATTAATAGCCAGAAAATACTCAGCACTGTAACCTTTATGGTTATAAAATAGTCGGCATTACAAAAAAAGATGCGCAGAAATGGACAGGGGGCATAGAGATGACGATTAAGGTCGCAATAATTGGAGTCGGCAACTGCGCTAGTGCACTTATCCAAGGCACTTATTACTACAGGGATGCAAAGGACGACGAGTTTGTGCCAGGGCTTCTACATGTTAACATGGGAGGGTACCGTGTCAAGGACATAGAATTTGTAGCTGCTTTTGACGTAGATTCCAGGAAGGTTGGGAAGGATCTCTCTCAGGCAATATTCTCAGAGCCGAACAACACAAGAAAGTTCGCAGATGTGCCCAACTTGGGCGTTGAGGTGAAGAAGGGGCCCGTTATGGACGGTCTTGGCAAATACCTCAAAGGGTACGTCAAGGTGGACGAGAATGCAAGACCTGTAGATGTTGCAGCTGAACTCAAGAAATCCGGTGCGGAAGTCGTGGTCAACTACCTCCCAGTAGGGTCCGAGCAGGCTGTGAGATGGTATGCAGAAGAGGTGCTGAAGGCAGGTTGCGCATTCGTAAACTGCATGCCAGTGTTCATTGCATCCGACGACGGATGGGCCAAGAAGTTTGAGGAGAAGGGGCTGCCTGTCGCCGGTGATGATGTGATGAGTCAGATCGGGGCGACCGTCCTTCATAAAACACTTGCAAAGCTGCTCGTGGATCGCGGGGTTAAGGTGACCGAAAGCTACCAGCTAAACATAGGCGGAGACACCGATTTCCTGAACATGCTCGAAGAAGAGAGGCTCATCTCAAAGAGAATAAGCAAAACTTCTGCGGTGGCGGCGATGATACCGTATAACATACCGCTAAGGATCGGACCCTCTGACTATGTGCCCTTCCTGGATAACAAGAAGATCTGCTATGTCTTCATGAGGGGAGAATACTTCGGCGGGACTCCGGTTCAGATAGACGTCAAGCTAGACGTGTGGGATGCTCCCAACAGCGGCGGCGTCGTGATAGATGTGATAAGGGCTGCCCGGATTGCGCTCGACAGGGGAGTCGCTGGAAGGCTCATAGGTCCCTCGGCGTTCGCATTCAAGCACCCACCGATCCAGATGCCTTATGAAGTGGCTAAGCAAGCATTCGAGGAGTTCATAGAAGGGAAGACGGAGAGGTAGATTGAAACAGAGTCTTCCAAGAACAGAGCCCCTCTTCCGAGGGGCTTAGCGTGGTCAAGTCACCGCATCATGCTCAGCATGATTTCCCATACGATTTATCGCTTGTAGGACAAATCTGCAAATCAGAACCACATAAGAGACCTTGCGTTCGAATAGGTGACCTGCTGGACATCCCTCCCCCCTATCCCAGACCTGTCGAGGTACTTAGCAGTCCTCAAAACGGCTAGCGGGTCGGACGGATCGTTCCCTAGACCGCTGTTGACGATTATCCCTTCAGGACCATGCTTCTCGACAACTTCCTTCACATCGCACGGGGTTAGTCTTCCCTGTTGCACTGTTAGTCCAGCATTGAAGCCCAACTCCCTTACCTTAGGCACAAGCTGTGGGGTCAGGTGGTCAACGACTATTCTGGATGGTTCCGCGTACTCTTCCTTGAGGATTCCCAAGAGCCTCTCAACTATAGCATCCTTGTTCTTCTGGGGCGTGTAGACTATCACCGGGCGGCCGTACTCGTTGGCTATATGGAGCTGTTTGACAAGGATGTCCACTTCCTCCTCGCTGCCTGTATCGAGACCGACTTCACCTAAAATGTTAGCCAAGTCGTTGTCAAAAATCGCCAGTACGTGCTCAACCGCGAGGTCGAGCTCATATTTTGGGATGAACCTCGGGTGTATGCCCATAGCCAACCTGAAATCTATCCCGTAGGAGGCTAACCTAGCTGTTTCCTCCTCGGCAAGGAACTTGAAGAAGTCGAAGACTGTAGACGCTCCAGTCGGCTGAACAGGGAAATAGGAGCAGAGGACTACACCTTCGACTCCTGAGACAGACATTAGTTCAAGGTCCTCTGGACCCCGGAAGTAAGTGTGAGTGTGAGGGTCGATGCACTTCATGTCAAAACACCTAGCTACAGAGAGCGTCACCTGCTAAAAAGAGTTTTTCTTGGTCACAGATAGGCATCAGTTACATAGCGGCGCATCATCCTGTGGCTGTTGAAGTATGATGCCAGAATGCCTATCGAGTTCTGCATCATGTCCGCCCATGCATCTACCCTGTCGTAGTATTTGGGACATATGATGTAGTTCAGCTTGTTGTAAAGATCCTCCTTTTCCTGCTGCTTCCTCTCTTCGGGATCGGTGCTCTCGTGCGGATGTGGCCCTATAGACCATCCCGTGACGTCCTCTATCCACCCCTCCACCCACCAGCCATCCAAAACGCTGAAGTTGAGTACCCCGTTGTGGGCAGCCTTCATCCCGCTCGTCCCCGAGGCCTCCATGGGCGGCTGTGGTGTATTCAGCCAGACATCAACCCCGGAAACCATAAGCTTGGACAGGGAGAGGTCGTAGTTCTCCAGGTAGACCATTTTGATGTCATCTTTAAGTTCTTCCATATAGTGGAATATCTGCTTGATCATCATCTTGCCGGTCTCGTCCTTTGGGTGGGACTTGCCTGCAAAGATGATCTGAAGGCCCCAACGGCGTGCGATCTTCCTGAGGCGATCAATATCAGAGAATATCAGATTGGGGCGCTTGTATCCTGTGGCCCTCCTCGCGAATCCTATCGTAAGGACACGCGGATCCATCTCCACTCCACCCATTGTCCTTACGCATGTCAAGAGATCCTCTTTTGCTTCCCTGTGGGCTTCTAGTATCTCCTTGTCCGGAATCGTACCTACCCTGGTCAGGAGGCTTGGCTCGTCTGCCCAGCCAGGGAGGTACTTGTCGTAAAGCCTTTTGAAATGTACACTTGTCCAAGTGAATGAATGCACGCCGTTAGTTATGGCATGGACTTTGTATCCAGGGAAGAGGCTTGTAGAGTACTCACCGTATCTCTTTGATACCCCGTTGACGTAATCGCTGAGGTTCAGTGCCAGCAGGGTCATGTTCAGCCTGTCCGCCCCTCCGTACTGCCTTATTATTTCTTTCGGAACCAGGTCTCCCAAGACACGGTTCACCATAGGGTACTCGAACTTGTCAAAAGCTGCCTCGACAGGGGTATGGGTGGTGAAGATGCACATGCCCTTTACTCTTTGTGCATCCAACTGGTTCTCCCTGAGCAGTTCGAGTGAAAGCAGCGCGGAATGGCCCTCGTTCATATGGTAGCGCCTTATCCTGAAGCCTAGGAGATTCAGCATCCGCACGCCGCCTATACCCAGCACAATCTCTTGTTTCAGCCTGTACTCGAGGTCTCCGCCGTAAAGGTAATGAGTAATCTCCCTGTCGCTGGGTTGGTTCTCCTCGAGATCAGTGTCCAAGAGCAGGACCGGTACCGTCCCTCCTTTTGGGCTGGAGACAGGGTAGTGGAAGGCCCCTACCTTCACGTCCCTGCCTTCAATCTTGACTGTTGTCTGTACTGGCAGCCTTTCAGCCCGCTTTGAAGGGTCCCAGTCTGAAGGTAATTCTGTCTGATCCCCCTTCATGTTGAGCTTCTGGGTGAAGTAACCTTTCCGGCTGGCGAGGGATACCGCAACCAGAGGCACCTTCAGGTCGGCTGCAGACCTGACGGTATCGCCTGCAAGCACACCGAGCCCGCCAGCATAAGTCGGGATGTCGCTTTCCAGAGCGATCTCCATGGAGAAGTAAGCAATACCGGTTCGGTTTCTATCGAAGCTATTCACAAGCGTCATTGTATCACCATTCCAGACCCCAAAGGCAGTCCAAGCAGGGCACTGCGTTCACACAGAGAGTGAAATCAAAGACCATATTAAGGTTTCTAACACTGCAAAGTAGGCAGAGTGTGGTTAACTGGGAAAAAAACCGGTCAGAGATGCTTCTTTATCATCTCTTCCAGATTCGCCTCGCTGGTCGCCCCGACCATCCGGTCGATCTCCTTCCCGTTCTTGAAGAATACAAAAGTCGGGATCCCGTAGATGCCCAGCATTCCGGGCACTTTGGGGTTCTCGTCGACGTTCATCCTGCCGAACACGGCCTTACCAGCATACTTCCTGGCGATCTTTTCGAAGATCGGAACCATGTACATGCAAGGCCCGCACCACGTTGCCCAGAAGTCGATCACAACCAGCGAGTTCGTATTGGTTATTATTTTCTCGAAGTTACCGTCTGTAACTGTAATTTCTTTTTCGCTCGACAATTCGCTCGACAATTCCTTTTCATCTCCCTTCTTTGAAGTGATCTCTTGCAGCTTCCTCTCTTTTATCTTTCTGAGCTCTTCATCCCAGTCAAAACTCATGAGACCACCCTTAAGGTTTCGCAGCCGAGCTTATATTACTTTTTGGGTGAACCGCATTCCAAGTTTGATATTCTAATTGAGCTGATCAAAGCCTTTTGACTATGTCCTCTTTGAGCTGTATGCAGCCTATCAGAGCGAGCAGCACACTGATGTCATCAGTGTTTATCAGGGCAGGGGCCTTTTCCCTTACTACCAGCTTGGCCTTGAAGCCCACTCCTAGACCCACGTTCTCTATCATGAACAGGTCATTTGCGCCATCCCCGACTGCTACGCACGACTCCAGTCCCACGCCGAGATCTTTGGCGATCTTCCTGATCGCATTCAGCTTTGCCTCGGGACCAGTCATTTCCCCCTCCACTTCCCCGGTCAAGACGCCGTCCCTACTGACGAGTCTGTTGCTGAAAACATAGTCTGCTCCGATCATTCGTCCAACGTGTTCTGCCACAAAATCGAAGCCGCCGGTGACAATGCCGACCTTGAAACCATTTGATTTGAGTTGTTTTATCAGCTCCACCACGCCAGGTGTGATCACTATTGAATTTCTTATCTCATCCAGCTTAGATACCGGGAGTCCCCGAAGCAGGCTGACCCGCTCCCTGAGAGCCTCCAGGAAGTTCATCTTCCCCTCCATGGCAAGCCGAGTAATCCTCTTGACCTCGTCCCCGACGCCGGCAGCCTTTGCCAGTTCTTCGATCACTTCCTGGTCGATCAGGGTCCCGTCTAGATCGAAGACAATCACCCTCTTACCGCACTTGTAGCTCTCGCAGTTCTCGGCTGCCAAAGCAAGCCCGATGCCATCGCAGCTCCTCTTTAGTATGTTTATCATCTCGGCTTTGCCAATCGTCGCATAACGCGTCTCTACGACCATTACCATTACGAAGAGGTCGTTGAAGACTGTCGCGGCCCTTGTCTTCAGTATGTTTGCATGGAAACGAGCAAGCACGCCCGATACTGCAGCAACGATTCCAGGCCTGTCCTTTCCCACCACAGTTAGCACTATCTTATTTTGATCCAGCGTAATAGAAAGTCACCTCTAGCCCCAGTTCGCTGCACCGGTGGGACAGCTTTCTTCTCAGTTCTTCGATTTCGGTTATTTTCCTTGAGATGTTGATCAGTAGTGCTAGGATAAAAATCCCTTTCATCACTACCTGGTCCATCTCTTCGATGTTGTAGCCGAAGTCGGCTATCACAGAAGTTATCTCAGAGATGAGTCCGGGTCTATCAGGTCCCACCGCGATTGCCACCAAGTATTTGTTGTCCATAGACTACACCAGAGGGAACATTGTTGAATGCAGAGAAAATCTATTTAACTTTTTGTAGGATAAGCTTGAGAGGTCTGTAATCTTACTATTTCGGAGGGGAAAAATTGTCCGATGATCTACTTGCTAGGCTCAAGAATGCCTTAATCAGCCAGGACTCGAGGCTTGCGCTTGAGTTGACAAAGCAGCTCCTGGGCAAAGGCGAAGATCCTGTCAGGATAGCAGATCTGATAGCAGAAGGGCTGAAAGAGGTCGGGGATCTATTCGAAGCGCAGGAGCTGTTCCTGCCAGAGGTGATGAGGGCGGCCAATGCTGCAAAGGTTGCGCTTAACCTAGTCATACCAGCCATAGAGAGCAGGGGCGGCGCCGCTAGATCAAGCAAGGGGAGAATCGCGATCGGGTCCCTTGGCCCGCACGACATCGGTAAGACACTCGTTTCGGCAATGCTCGTCTCGGACGGCTTTGACGTGTTGGATCTCGGGACATCGCTCTCTCCCGAAAGGGCCCTCAACGCCGCAAATGGCGTGCAGATCATTGGACTTTCAATCTTGCTCACTTCAGACATCAGAAAGGCAGCAGAGATCATAAGGAAGGTAAAGGACAACAACGCTTCAGTCAAGTTCATGGTGGGCGGGGCAGCCGTTAATGAAAAGATCGCAGCGGAAATAGGGGCAGATGCTTACGGGAGAGACGCGAAGGAAGCGGTCAGGATAGCCAGAGAGATGCTGGGAGCGAGGATGCCGAAATGATGAAGATAAAGACTACAGTGATTGGCAGCCATCCTGTCACAGGTTCTGGGCTAGAGGCGATCGAGGTTGCGGTCAGGGATCAGATCGGTGCAGGAATTGAGATTATTAGCGATGGGCAGACAAGGAAGGACATGATTGCGTACTTCGCTGACCACATACCTGGCTTTGAGCTCAACGAGGGAAGGACGATCATCACAGGAAAGATATCTCCGCCCGAGGACACCCCACTGGTGCGAGACCTCATCCATGCAAAAAGGATCTCTGCAGGGGCTTCCGAGGTCAAAGCGATAATAACGGGGCCGGTGACGATGGCTTTCTTCTCAGAGCTCACGCCGAACGCGCCATACAGCGGTTTCCGTGATGAAAAGCTCTACACCGACATTGGAGAGGCGCTTGCCGTCGAGGCTGAGATAATAGGCAAGCACGGGTTCACTACGTTCCAGTTTGATGAGCCCAGCTTCTCGATAGGAGCCCCTATGACAATAGCTAAGAAGGCGCTTGAGGCGGTCGCTGCCAACTTGAAGGGCACAAAGGCGTTACATGTCTGCGGCAACCTGAGGAGGTCATTTCAAGAGATTGTGAGAATAGAGGGGATCGACATACTCAGTTTCGCCTTCAAGGATAACCCGGGCAACTTCGACTCCGTAGACAAGAAGGCGATTGAGGACCATGGGAAGAAGATCGGTGCAGGATGCGTGAGTTCCATGGAGAACAAGGTCGAGGAGAGGGGCGCGATAAGGCAGCTTCTGGATAGGATCTTTACGACCTACGAACCTGAAAACATAGCATGGATACACCCTGACTGCGGACTGCGCGCTCTTGATAGGGCGGTGGCAGTCGGCAAGCTCAGGGAGATGGTGAGGGCGCTCAGGGAAGCGGAGGCGAAGGTGAAATGAGACCGCCACCGTACGTGCTCGGGAATGCAAGATTCGGAGTCCCCGGAAAACCCGTTCTCGTAGGCAGCCTCTTCTACAGGGGGGACAAGAAGGTCGTCGATCACCGGACCGGCGAGGTCGATAAGAGGAAGTTGGAAAAAGAGTTGGAAACCGCGGAGAGGCTTGCAAGGCGCGTAGGCTTGCCGCATGCCATTGACGTGATTGCTGAGACGCCCGAGGCGATGTGCAATTATGTCAGCATACTCTCTGATTTGACCGAAAGTCCGCTTCTTATCGGCGGCCTCAACGAGGAGTCGAGGGTTGCAGGTTACAAGAAAGCCCTCGAGATAGGAATTAGCGAAAGATGCGGCGTGAACTCGGTGTCGACATGCACGCTCGAGACAGAATTTTCCGAGCTGCGCGCCAACAAGATCAGGTTTGCAATAATCCAGACCCTCGACCCTTCAGCGGTCTATCCGGAGGAGAAGCTGGTGCTCCTCAGGGACGGGCTTCTGGAGAGGTGCGAAACTGCCGGGATCGAAGGGGCTGCAGTAGATGTTGGGATAATTGACTTCACTAGCACACACCTCGCAGTCGAGTCTATGAAGGCGATAAGGAAGGAGTTCGGTCTACCGTGCGGGTGCGCCCCTTCAAATGCGGCCTATCAAGCCCTGCTCAAGAAGAGGGTGTCCAGAAAGAGTGCAAGGGCCATCAACGCAGCCCTGAACACAATAGTTCAGCTTGGAAGCGCAGATTTCATAATCTATGGGCCCCTAAAGGCATCGACCTACACATTCGAGGCAGTCGCTGTTGTCGAGGCTATCAAGGCGTACGGAGCCAGGCTTTCAGGGGAGAGGACGGTAGATAAGGAACACCCGCTCTTCAAGTTCCTACCGAAGCTCGGCTGACGGTTGACCTAGAGAAGCGTGAACTACTCAACCCTCTCGGGGGACTTCCCGCACGCATAAGATAAATAGAGCTTGAGACCGATTATCAGACAGGAGTGCCCTGAAATGCCTCTCGCGTGTGTACTGGTCCACTGCAAGCCAGGCAGGGATCCATATGCCCTAGAGAAGATAAAGGAAATGAAAGATGTAAAGAGGGCTTTCGAAACGCTTGGCGCTTTCGATATTGTCGCCGAGTTTGAGTTCAAGAATCTGGAAAAGCTTGGGGTTGCAGTCTACGAGATAGCGAAGATAGATGGCGTTCTGTCGACTGAAACGCTGATCGAAACTCTCCTGTGAGGTCGGAAAAATGATCCAAGTGTGCATATTGATGAACGCTGAGAAAGTCTCTATATTGGATGTGGTGAAGAAGCTGGAAAAGATACCGGGTGTGGTAGAAACATTCCCTACTTTCGGTAGGTTCGATATAGTAGCATTCTGCGAGGTCGAGAAGAGGGAAGACATTACCCCACTTATCAGGAAGATAAATGCAATCGAGGGAGTATACAAGACGGAGACGCTTATTGAGCTCTGATTCTGGTTTTGAAAACCTTACTTTTTTCGGTGCCTTAAAATGGAGGGGTATCTGGCAGGGCTCAAGAGGGTGATAGAGCCCTGGTACAGAGCGCTAGAGGATCCGGAGGAGGCTCAGAACAGGGTTCTCACGAGTCTCACTGGCACGTATTCCAGAACTGCATACGGGCGGGCTTATTGCGAGGGGGCGATTTCCGATGTTGGTGAGTACAGGCGCAGGTTCCCTATTGTCGATTACCAAGGTCTTAAGCACTGGCTCGACAGGGTTAAGGACAAAGGATACCAGGAGCTACTGAGCGAGCCAGTAATAAGATGGGTAATGACCAGGGGGACGACCGGGGCCCCTAAGCTTATTCCGGCCACTAGGACGCACCTTGAGCAGGTGCTGATGATAGGCGCAAGGGGACTCGTCAACCATGCCTTGAGGACGGGCGAGCACGAACTCCTGACCGGCGGCATCTTGAACCTGAACTTCCCTTCGACAGTCGATTCAGAGGAGACGGGGAGGGGCAGGATAGAATACGGTTACAGTTCAGGGACTTATGCCAAATACAATCCAAGGCTTGGTAGCGTCGGACTGGTTCCGGTCCAGGAGGAGATAGACCAGCTGGGAAGCGGGATAAGCAGGCAGGACTGGGAAAGGAGATTCGAACTAGTATACGAAAGAGCACGTGAGTCGGACGTCAGATCAGTCATGGGCGTCACCAATGTGATCACTTCATTTGGCAGGTATCTGAAGAAAAGATACAGCCTGGCTCCAAAGGATATTTGGAGGTTTAGGGCAGCGTTTTGCACCAGCTTGCCGAAGATACACACCTATCATGCACCCAAGATTAGGGCGCTATACGGACCTGCGAGCATCGTCGAGATGTACACAGCCACTGAAGGGGTCTTTGCACAGCAGCTTGACGATAACCCATATGTTGTTCCGAACTATGACGCATATTTCTTTGAGGTTGTGAAGGGGCAGAAAGTGAAGATGTTGCATGAACTAAAAAGGGGGGAATGGGGCAGGCTGGTGATATCCTCATGCCTGTTCCCCAGGTACGACATAGGCGACTATATCGAATGTGCAGGCAAGAACTTTTACAGGGTCTTTGGGAGGGCAAACAAAAAAGTGCTTTTGGAGCACATTATGTTCAACATCTTCACAGGTAGGATAATCAGGGCTTAGGGACTCTCCTCCTTCCGAACAAACCCACCAATATGACCACTATGCCGAGCAGGATGATCATGACGGGCCACAGATCCGTGCTGACGGAGTAGAACCCGGAAAGCCCAATCAGCGCTATTATTGCCCCGCCGACTACCAGGCCGATGAATGGAAACATGCTCCTGCTCCTGAAAGAATGGTACAGTCCCAGAAGTATCAGCAAAACCCCAAGCCCCGACATGAAGCTCGACCACCAACTGGACCAGTCGATCTGACCGGTGGTGGCGAGATAGAAGGTTACCCCTAGCCATATCAAAACGCCCCCGCCAAAAAGGGTGCCCGAGACGCTGCCCTCCCTTTCTTTCTCCTCCTCCTTCTCTCCTTCCTTCTCTCCTTTTTCCTCCTTCTCGCGCTTCTCGCCTTTTTCAGACTTGGCACTGACTCGAGAAGGGGAGGCTGCCTGACCGGCTGAGATCGGGCTCCCGCATTTTGGGCAGAAAGCGCTCTCAGGGGGGATCTCCGCACCGCAATGCCTGCAGAATTTTTCGGAAGACGACGACAACAACAACAGCTCCAGATAAAAGTAAAATACTCTGTTTAAGAGATTGCATTTATTGTCAGATAAATTTTCCTATTTTTTACCATAATTTATCAAATTTATTAGGGGGACTGATTAAATATCTCAATGGGTTCAAAAATGAGCTACTCCAGAGGCGACAGGGACTTTCTCGGATTAGTAAACTTCGGCGCGTTCCTATTGGTGGTCGGATCTTTTTTTGCTTTTGCCCCGAGCTTGGTTGACAGGTTCAGAGAGTTCATAGCTGACTTCGAACTTTTAGAAATTTCCCAGGGCATTTACCTACCGGTAGTGAGAGGTCCCCACCCCGAAGTCTATAGTTTCTTGCTTTGGCTGAGCATTGCAATGGTGGTCACCAATGCACTCATTTTGGTCGCGCGGTACATCATTCGCGACTCTATTAGGAGAAAAGCAGATACATTCTCGGGGGTGATATTCTGGGCAGGGATAGCACTCCTGGCAGACCAGCTATTTAGGCAGAATATTGAGTTCCAAGCAGCCTACAGCTACTTCATAATAATTGCGGGCGCGAGTATTCTATCTATTGGGATCGGCCTTTTGTTGGCCCGGCGCACCTCAGGATCCGTCAAAGGTTGAGCCCATTTTTATAATTTCTATACCAAGGCAGCCAATTCCCTCAGCTTGCTTATGTTTCCCCTATCGTCGCGCCTCTGATCCACCGGTGTCTCCATTATTAGCGGGAGTCCCCAGATCCGCTTGTCTGAGAGTATTTTGACAAACCCAGATTCCCCAATCTTCCCAAGCCCGATATGCTCATGCCGGTCCAAGTGGGATCCCAAGTCGCCAACAGAGTCGTTCATATGTATGACCTTGAGTTTTTCTAAACCGATAGCGCTTTCAAGTGAATCAAGTACAGAGCCGAAGTTGAGCCGCACATCGTAACCTGCAGCAAAGGCGTGGCAGGTATCGAGGCAAACGCCCACCTTATCCGGCGAGACCGTCCTCTCGATGATTGTGCAGAGATCCTCGAACCTGTTCCCGAGGCTATTCTTCTGACCAGCGGTGTTCTCAAGGAGAATCATGCACCTGCAACCCCTACTTAAGACGGAGTCAAGGGCTTCAACAATCCTCCTCCGACCATTTTCTTCTCCGCTTGACATATGGCTCCCAAGGTGTGTCACCAAATAGGGTATCTCGAGCCTGTCGCAGCGATCGACCTCTGCCTTAAGGGTCATCAGTGATTTTTCATAGATCTCCATCGATGGAGATGCCAAATTCGGGAGGTACGGCATGTGGGCAACAACTGGCGACAGGTTTGAAGCCCTTACTTTGCTCACGAAAGAGTCCCTGACCTCCTCAGGTATATCCGAGAAAGCCCACCCCCTTGGGTTCCGGGTGAAGATCTGGAAGGTGTCACATCCAGCATCAACCGCCCTATCAACAGAAAGTGCTATTGATCCAGCGATTGAGACGTGCACGCCAACTCGAATTTCCACCATAATTTTCCCTAACCTGACTAGTAGCTAGTTTCGCTTATCACCGCCTTGGGTTCCAGCAACTGGAGCCCGGTCTCCCCGCAGATCCCAACGCCCTTCGATCGGGTTACCTTTCAGGATCATCTGGCCCAAGCAGTACAAGACCCACCCAAGGAGATATTCTTGGAAATCGTCTGGACTGAGTCTCTTAACCAAATCGGATAGGGACGAGAGGCCCTTGTTGACTGATGACCTCACCTCCTCGAATAGCGGCTCATTGATGATCAGCATCTCTCCAATGCTCGAGAAGAGCTTTTTTCATTGATGAAATATCTGCTTCTGAGAAGGAGTCCCCAAAAGACACTACTGAGAGGCATCTATCAACATCCCCATCCAAGACCAGATCACACCTGCATACTTTTGAAAGGGGGTAGAGGTCACGCAGCGTCGAGAGGTCGAAACCTGGCGTGGTCGATATTACGATCTTTCTCCTCAAGAGGTGCCAGATCTCATCAGCGATTACTCTGCCCATCCTCTGGTCGGCACAAACAATTACCAAATCAGAGATCTTTGCCAGTTCATGCAGGTTTTCTGGAAGGTGATCCGGGTTGCATGAAATGAGCGGATAGCCGCCATAAGCAAGTCTCCGGAACGGTACCCCCGAATCACTGCCCCCAATCAAAAGCACCTGTTGCATTAACGACTCCTCATTTCTCGATCAGTGTCAGGCTTTTTATCAGTTTTCACAACAGTGCTGGAGATTTGAAGGCACCTAACTCGATTAAATATCTCCTTGAGCAGAAAAGAAACAGGTGCTTCATCTGGATGTCCTCCGAAAATGAAAGGATAGTTGGATCAGTCAGGAGTTCTACGCAGAAACTCGTTAGCAAGTTCGGGGAAAAGATCAACGCATTGAGAAGCAACTCGGGGACCATCAGAAGTCTAATAAGGGAGGAGTACAGCGCAGATAAGGCGCTCTTTGCGGCCAGATCACTTTTCGGGCAAAGTGAAGTCAAGTTTGTAGCCATAGATGGCACAATGGCCCAAGACAGGCAGCTCGACATGATAATCTTCTATGCTGGATCCTACGCTTACCAAGGGAAGATCTTATTCGATCGGTCTGGATGTAGGATGAGCGAACTCAGCGAAGATACGGCTTCAGCGAGCGTTTCCTCTGCTATACCTGTATACGAGGAGGAGGAATCCTCGTTGGCCGGGAAGATGACCGAGGGGGGAGCCGAAATAGATCCGACGCGCCTCCCTAGCTCGCTCATGCGCCTCTCAGAGTATTACCTTGCGTTGAAGGCGCTCGAGGGCGACCCACGTGTAAAGGCAGCATTCTTCGATAGGACACTTGCTGGCGACTTTGGGCACCTAGTGTGGAGTGCACGGGAATGGCTCGAGAGCGGGCATTCAGTCATGGAAGGTATCGACACAGAATTCGGAACGGTCTCCGATTCTGACTTGGATCTGGCCAGGATGACCGCAGCAAACAAGGCACTGTCGCTCCCGCCTCCCAGGAGCCAGTTTATCAGGTACGCGATTGTCGAATATCTGATCGGTGCAGGGAAGGGGGTCTCCGAGGAAGAGATCATCAGCGTGCTGTCGAATGGTGTAGAGAAGACGGAGAGGATAAAGAGGGAGCTGCACAGACTACGCACCGAATACGGATTGTTGGAGCCGGGCGAGGGCTGCAGGCTCAAGCCCCACGTGTATGCTTACTGGGAGAGGGCATTCTCTGCTGCCAGGGCAGTGGCAGAACACATCTTTGAGACCCCTGAAGGAGAGCACCCGCTTATCATGAAGGTCGGCGGTCGAGAGCGTTGGATTTGTTCAGACGACCTCGATTTGGTCAGCCTAATCATTCTACAAAGACTACTCAGGATGGCATGGGAAGATGGCATACTCTTGGTTGGGCTCGTCAAGGACACAATGGCTTATGAGCTCGCCCGCTCAGTTACTAAAGTGCTGTCCATGACCGGGAAAATTGGATTCACGGGGAGGATACCAGACTTCAACAGCGACAAGGCAGTTCTCCAAAATTATAGTGTGGTGGAAGCCCAGAGGCTGAAAACGCCATGGAGGACGATCGAGTATGATTCATGCTTCAGGACAGTTATCCCTGTGGATTACGCGTCGACCGGTGACCAGGGAGTGGTGGTCAAGGGTGCACATAAGAATGTGATATCCAATGAGAGGACCTTTGTCAAGGCATACGTACAGCTTTGGCACAGCGACAATGACCCAGCGATCAGGAGCCATGTCTTTGCCTACGACAGGCCCTGTTACCCGGAACTCGACTCCCGCGGCGAACCCATACTCATACATGAGGACGGAGATCTGGTTGAGAGAATTGAGCCCGTATTAGAGTTCGATCAGGCGAGCCCGGTGGCAGACTTGGTCATGGCAGCGCTCTCTTCGATGGCAGGCGAAGTAATACCGGAGGCTCTGGGCTACAACTTCCCCCTTTTTCTGGCAGACAAGAAGGCAAAACTTGTTCTGGAAGGCGCCAGGCAGACCTACCTTTCAACTGTTGCATACGAACTCGCCAGGAGCAGGCTCGATCAGCAAATCTTATTCAACACAAAGTTCAGAGATTTCAGATCTGAAGTCGAGGCGCTTAGGAGGGGCTAATCAGCATGGATTTCTTCGATGATCTGGGTGGAGACTTTGTGGCAAGACTCCGGGAGATACATTCGGCAACAAGGACGACATCGGACGGGAAGGCAACGATAACCTTCCGAACCGCAAGGATAGAAGCCGAATATGATCCGGAGGTCCTGAGAAAAGTGGAGGCGGGCAGGCTGATCGCGATACCCAACGTAATTGGCATCGGCACCAATGACTCGTTTTCGATATATGAGATTGCAGACCTCTACCCAATGCACTACAGCATGTTGACTCTCGACAGGAGCCAGCCGAGCATGATAAGGAAGGAGTTCATGAGCCTCATAGACGCGGAGTGGCAGAAGGGTTCAAAGAGCACATGGATCGAGATGGTTGCAGCCCCGACAGGTTATGTGATGAAGATCGAAGGGAGCCTGCCGACTTTCCTGAGGAAGAACATTGCCCCGCTCCCAGGCGCCAAGGTTTCTCTGCTCAGCAGAGAGTTGATTAAAAAATTCATATGCTATTCCCCGAGGGGAGGCAGTGAAAGCGACTACATTGTTGGGAAGCTTTTAGGGGTTGCCGACGACGAAATACCATTCACAGTCAACCTCGAAAAGCTCCTCCATTACCATGTAGGAGTCTTTGCATTCACAGGTTCTGGAAAGAGCAACCTGACCTCCTTGGTCATAAGGAAGGCAGTAAGAGCGTGCCCCGAGATAAAAGTGGTTATTTTCGACGTCTCCTCAGAGTACGGGATAAGTATCCTTGACCTCCTCTGCGATGTCCCTAGCAGGGTCCTCTTCAGCGAGGAGATCTCTGAAATTGACACCATGGAGGCGGCTGAGGAATATTACAGGAGGCAAGTGATCCCGGAATCGCTATCAGAAAGGAGGGAAGAGCTGATCGTCCGTATCAGGGACCTATTCGAGGGCAAGAAGGTGCTCAAGCTAGCCCTGCCCTCTAGGGAAACTCTAAAGATTAGCTCCTACAGGAGTTATGGCGGGCTACTGGAGATACTCGCTGGACTTCTTGAGGAGAAGTACGGCGCAGCGGCACAGAAGGTGATTGTGCCGGCGGTGGTGGAGAAGATCAAAGGCTTTCTTGAAAGGAACAAGATTGATGATGGGTCTCGGATCGGATCCGAAGCCGAGCCTTTGTTGTGTGAGATAGACCAGCTGATAGGAAGGGCGAAGCTCAGGGACGACGCTGCAATAAAAACCATCTTCCACAACCTAAAGGTCGTTATCGGCGAGGGCGAGGGTGAGCCGAAGGAAGGGTATACAATTCGTGACCTGACCTCTGAGATCATGGACACGCGGGAAGGGGCCCCTAGGATATTCGTTATCAACGTTCCCGAGGTGGAGGCTGCCAGAAATCTTTGCGCGGATCTGGTGAGCAACGTCTTCAGGGCAAAGAAGAAGAGCTTCTCGTTGAGTCCCAGGGTAGTCTTTGTCTTTGATGAAGCACAAGAGTTCATCCCTTATGAGAAGAAGAAAGAGGACGGGACGGAATACTCTAGCCTGGCGGTCGAGCGGCTGCTCAGGCACGGACGCAAGTACCATCTCCATGGCTGGATCAGCACCCAGAGGATAGCTCACCTCAACACAAACGTTCTGCAGCAGCTGCACAGTTACTTCGTGAGTACAATGCCAAGACCCTACGACAGGCAACTCATATCGGACACCTTTGCAATAGATGACGCCTTCATGGAGAGGACCCTGATCTTTCAGAACGGTGACTGGTTGATGACAAGCTTCAAAGCAACAAATACCCAGAATGTGCCAGTGTTCTTCCATGCATTGAACAATGAGGATTTTATCTTGGCGCCGGAGAGGTGATGATGGATGGATTGCGGGTGCTTGAATGGACAATTTTCCGTTCCGATAACGCTTATCAGATCAACCCTCCAATTGATAAGTGATCTGGGTGTGCACGATGTCTTTCAGTGATTTGAGGAGTATCGGACTCAAAGATGCTGAGATCAGGGTCTATGAGCACCTAGTCGAGAATGGAGAGGATCTTCTGTCGTCCATTCCAGAGAAGCTCGGAATGGGTGCCGAGGCGACGAAGTCGGCGGTTGAAGAGCTCGCGAGTATAGGGGCTGTCGAGGTCAAGTCCGGGAGGGTAACGCCGATCGCCCCGAAGGCCTTCTTGCAGAGGTACATGAAGAAACAAGAGGTAGAGTGCGACCTCAGGATCTCAGAGATCAGGGCTACGGTCAGCAGGCTCCAATCCACACTTGAGCCGCTTTATGCCGAGAAGAGGCTTGGAATGAGAATGGAAGAGCTACTGCAAGTAATAGACGGTCTTCCAGCCATGGAACTTGAGACGGTCAAAATAATCTCAAGGGCAAATGAGGAAGTGTGCATACTTGCAGAGGAGTTCAGCTGGTACGACAAGGTTAGGGAAGAGCTCCTGTCAGCTCTGGAGAGGAAGGTTGTGGTCAGAGTGATCCTTCTGGTCAAGGACGGAAAGGTCGAACAGAGGGTCAATGACATGAAGCAAAACGGAATCGAGGTGAGGTTTTCCGGTCGGGAGTGGAGGAACACCCGATTCACAATAGTCGACTCGAAGGAACTGATCTTCCTTATTTGGGCCAGGAAGAGCGACAGCAGCAGGATCTATTACAGACCCGGGTATACCAAAAACCCAGGTCTCGTATCTACATTCCACGACTCCTTTGACCTGCTTTGGGAGAGGGCAGTTCGGCTATAAGACTACGCAGGTGTACACCAACGATTGAAGCCGTGAGGGTCTCTTACGGATCTGCGCTGGAGCTCGGCCTGATGAAGGGCAGGACGGATGCCCGTACCACGACCCTATACCTTTTCATTTCAAAAACTGGCTGCAGGGGGTCTTGCGCCTTCTGCCCCCAGCCTTACGGCGGTAGCAGCAGGATCTCCAGGATAGAATGGCCAAAGTTCAGTATCGAAGAAGTGGCAAGGGCCTTAATGGAAACGACCACAATGAAGAGGGTCTGCATACAGTGCTCTGACGAGCACGGGATATCTTTCCAGGCAGAATTGATCGTGAGGCGCCTTTCGGGAGCTGGGCTGCCCTTCTCGGTTTCAGCGCCCCCAATAACTGTGGAGGAGATGGAAAGGCTCAAGGATTCGGGGGTGGAGATCCTCACTATCCCGCTCGATTGCGCCGACAAGAAGAGGTACAAGTCAGTGAAAGGAAGGGACTTGGAGGAGATCATGGATTCCCTAAAGGCTGCCGTAAAAGTTTTCGGCAGGGGGAGGGTTGGGACTCACATCATCGTTGGGCTCGGGGAGACTGAAAAAGAGGCGGTAGAGATGATCGACGCTGTTCACAGCATGGGGGTCACCCCTTCTCTGTTCGCGTTCACACCTATCAAAGGGACGCGTCTAGAGAACGCAGCCAGTCCATCGATAGGGGCGTACAGGAGGCTTCAGATCGCCCGACACCTCATAGCAGAGGGAAGCATGAAGGCTTCTGACTTCGAATTTTCCCCAGATGGACGGATTACAGGGTTCGGGTGCCCAGCGGAAACACTTAACAGCGTATTCGAGCTGGGGCATCCTTTCATGGTGTGCGGCTGTCCCGGCTGTAACAGACCTTACTTCAACGAGAAGGCGTCAGGACCGTTTTACAACTACCCATTCAGACCTGACCCGAGGAGAGTTGCCGAGGAGACCTGGTCCGATTGAACAGGCTCAGGGTTATCGAATTCGAGTTTGGGGACGCGCCATTCAATATGGCACTCGACGAGGCCATAATGAGGGCGGTTGGGGCAGGAAAGAGTCCGCCGACACTCAGGCTCTATGGCTGGGATCCGCCAGCGGTCTCGATAGGCTACTTCCAAGAGATAAGGGAGGAGGTCGACCTCGAGTTCTGCCACGAGAAGGGCATCCAAGTGGTGAGAAGGCTCTCAGGGGGCGGAGCTGTGCTTCATACCCAAAAGGAGCTCACTTACAGTTTCTCAGTCGAGGCGAGCGACCCCTCTGTTCCGCAGGACATTCAAGGAAGCTACCTTAAGATATGTGCACCTATCATTTCAGCGCTTAGGGAGGTCGGCGTCCCAGCATCCTTCCGTCCAGTTAACGACATAGAGGTTAGGGGGAGGAAGATCTCTGGAAGTGCGCAGACAAGGAGGTTTGGCGCGATCCTCCAGCACGGCACCATACTGCTTGGCATGGACTACTCCCTTCTCCCGGCCCTCAAAGTAAGGGCAGAGAAGCTCACAGAGAAGGGGGCAAAGGACATTGCAGGGAGAATAACCACTGTTGCAGAAATTATAGGCAGGGAGGTCGGCCACGAAGAGTTCTCAAAGATCATTGTGAAGAAGTTTGAAGACCATTTCAACGCAGTGGCAGAATGCTCTGTTCTTTCAGAGGACGAGTGTATAGCGCCGATGCTTGAGGAGAGGTACAGATCAGTTGACTGGACCTTCAGGAGGTGAGCCTTTGTACAGGGAGCGGGTGAGGAAGTTCAAGGACGGGAAGCTGGTAAAAGTCCGGATAGTCATAGAGGGCGGGATCATTAAGGATGCAAGAATAACAGGCGACTTCTTCGCACACCCTGAAGAGGGGATAGAGATTATAGAGAAGGAACTGATAGGGAAGGATCTGTGCAATGCGAGGCAGGCGGTCGAGAGCGCGTCCGGGGGGATTACCCTCATAGGAGTGCGTGCCGAAGACCTGATCGCGATGGTACAGGAGTGCTTGGACAGCGACGCCTGAAGGAAGGCCCATTTGTTGGGATGTGAACTGATTGAATGGAATGCGCAGGAGGATCTTCTTTTACAGGCCGAGCCCTGCCGTCGTCCCGGTATCAATTACTGGAAGTAAGTGTGAGCTCGATTGCCCGCACTGCAGGGGAAGGTTCCTCTCTGGAATGGCAAAGGCTTCCATGCCGACAGACCTGATCAGGGCTTTCATTGCTGCTAGTAGAAGCGGTGCCATAAGGTTGCTGATAACCGGAGGGTTCACGAGATCCGGGAAGTTGCCCGTTTCGAACATGATCTCGGCGATAGAGGAGGGCAAGAAGAGAACCGGGGTCAAGGTGAGTCTGCATGGAGGTCTCCTCGACAAAGGGACCATGGAAAGGTTAGCGAAAGCGGGGGTGGACACCCTGCTGCTGGATGTCATTGGGAGCCAGCACGCTGTGACTTGCTATCTTGGCGGCGACTGGGGCCTGAAGGACTACAAGGATGCTCTTGCGAATGCGAAGGCCTGCTTTCCCCTACTCGCTCCCCATGTGCTGATAGGGATCGAACAGGGCAGGGTAATCGGCGAGTACAGCGCAGTCGACATGATCGCAGAGGCCGACCCCGGTGCCTGCGCTATCCTCGTACTCACAGACGGAGAGACCCCCGATCCCGCAGAGGTTGAAAAGGTCATGGGATACGCACGGGACAGGCTGAAGCGGCACCTGACCCTGGGCTGCATGAGGGGGCGGGGGAGATCTAGGGTTATGTACGAGAGGATGGCAGTGGATCTAGGATTCGACGGGATCGCCAACCCCTCGCAGGAGACGCTGGACTACGCAGAAGGCGCAGGCCTGGAATTTCTTTTTGTAGACGATTGCTGCGTCCACAGGCCTAGCATCTAGGCAGGTCGCCCGACGGAGGTCAGGTAAATAACCGACTCTTCCGTCCCGTCGAGACCGACTAGCCGGTTCACCTCGTCGTCAAAGAACGCAGCGATCTGGCAAGTCCCCAACCCCAAGGAGACCGCTGCCAGAGCCAGGTTCTGTGCAATATGCCCTCCCTCGAGGTATACGTACCTGTATCCCCTTTCCCTGTATTTCCAAACCGACCTGCCAAAGACTGCAGACCAAATGAAGACGCAAGGTGCCTCAGCACACATCGACTGTCCAAGGGACGCGCGCGCCAACTCCTCACCGAACTCGCCCACTTTGACGGTTTCAAGGCTGTGCCGCCTGACTGAGTAGTGGTAGATTCCATTATTCAGACCAGTGCAGTTGTTTGCCAGTAGATACGTCTCGATCGGGTAGAGTGCACCCGCCGAGGGAGCGGTCCTGAACTCATAGCCCACACTCCTCTCCCGGATCCCTGTGGAAGCCCAAAGCATGAAGGAGATCTGAGCCAGCGGGACAGGCGCGGGTGAGTACTCTCTGACGCTGCGCCTGCCACTTATGCATGCCTCGAGCGCAACACCAGGAGGCGAGAAACTCGGCAGCGCTATCTCTACTGAGTTCGGATATGTCTTGTAGGGGGAAGGTTTTTGGTGCCGATCAACCAATCCGCCGCCAGGGCGGTCCCTCCAGTATTTTGTCTCTTGTTGGAAGAGGCGCCCAATTCCATCAGGGATTCCAGCCATTTAATCTCCCTCCTTTACGGAGAACTCCCAGCTGCACCATAGTCCATCGGGGCGAGAGTCCGGGGGCGCGAATATGCACCTGGTCTCAAATTTGGGGTTGATCACCTTTGCAAAGGTTGAAAGGTGTGCAAGACCGACGGGCTTGCATGCAAACTCCCCCTTCCCGTCTCTTGTCCTTGCTCGCTGGGGCCGGCACTTTGTGACGGTCATTATCAGCCGACCGCCAAGCAGTCTGGTCTTGACCTCTGAAGACGGAGAGATGCAGATCAAGTGCAGGGCCCGCTCCAGATCGCTCAACGACCCTTCGGTTATCCCAAGCAGCTCCTTGATCCGCTTGGCTTCAGAGACAGCGTATTGTTCCCAGGCGCGCCTGTCAAGTTCTATCGCAGCTTCGATCCCGTATTTCTCTTCAACACCCAAGAACCAGTATCCGTCAATTGTGAGGAAGTTTTTCGAGAGGATCATGATGTATCGTATGAGATCCTCCCGTGTCATTGACTCCAGTACATCGGAGGGCAAGGAGAACACCGTGAAAGGATAGGGTTTCGAGGCTCAAAAGCATTTCCAAGAAATGGCGATCGTTACTACCTTATTCTAGAAATATAACGGCTGAATGATCTTATCAGTAACCAGAGGGCGAGCCCTATCGCTATGTAGACCAGAGAGATTGTGAAAGAGGCCAAGAGGGCTAACGGGCTGGAACTGAAAAGGATCAAGTACGCCAGAAAGGAGATCACGAAGGCAGTAGCGAAAGTGGCCTTGACGACATCGATGAAGCTTTTCAAAAGGATTGATGATGCTATACCGAAAAGTATCCCCATCCCAAAAATATGGAAAGGGTAAAGGTACTGATTTACCACGAAATAAAGAGATCCGGCTACAGCGGAGAGGAGGACCCATAGATAGCGCATGCCCTTCGAGTCCGAGCGCAACGTTTTCGGCAGCTGCGACTCGACAGCCTGTGCTCCTTGCAGGTACTGGACGGCAAGTGGGGTTGCACGGTAGTAGTAAACTCTTTCACGCATCTCCCGTGAGATCAATCCAAGCCTTAGCAACATTGAGAGGTGCGATTCCACAGTGCTCCTAGACCGGTTCACAGCAGATGCTATCGCATCGCCTGTCAGCTCTTTCTTTGAGAGGGCAACCACTATCTCGTACCTTGTCTTCTCGCCCAGTGCGTCCATCACTTCGCGCCGACGATCTTCTTCCATGATCGAGACTGCACGCATATCCCTTATCTAATTTTCTTTAGTGGCTGGATTCGGTTTTCTTAGAAAAACCGAATCGATGTAAATCTTAAGATCACTTAAATTCGGCGCGAGGGGAGCTCTTAGTGGAAGGACCCGGAGATGGCCTTTTGGTCTTCGTTGCTGAAGTGGCTTATAATCGGCACATTACTCGTGGTTTTTCCATGGACCATACCAATAGCAGCCCTCTATCTGATAGTCAAGTCAGGCACCTTCAGGAAGGCTCTTAATAATATGCACGGACTATGGATGAAGGCTAGGGTTTTAGACAGGATAGGCGACTGGAAGGCCCGCAGCTGCAAGACACTCAAGAAAGAGAGCCTCGCACTGGATTATTACATTTCTAGCAACACATCGCCATATGTAATGCTCGTGAAGGGGACTGGATTCCTCTGCATCTCGTCCTTCACCATAAAGGACAAATCAAGGTCTCCTGAGGCGTACAAGAGGGCGGTAAGCGAAGTTCTGAAAGCACTTGGAGGCGGAGATCGGACGATATCTTTCGTCGGCATCGTAACAGAAGACGGTGATTTCCTGAACTGCATGCAGATCGCATCCAAACACGGACCCGCCATAAAGGCTGAGTATGAGAGAGCAGGGATCGAGCAAATGGAGTTGCTCAATATCGCCAGAACCGTGATCACCTCGACATCTCCAACATCGAGCGTTGAGATCCATAGGGGAAAGGACATAATACTAAAATCGGTGGCTATACCATGAAGCGTACCGGGGAAGCCGAGGGTGCGCTGGAGGGCCTTTTTTCAGATAAGGTGGTCGTCGGGGGCATCCGCCCTAGCGAATGCATCTCAGGGGAGTTTGGTCTCGAGAGGGACGAGCTGAAGAGGTGCTGCATCACGGGCATAGGCCCTGAGAGGTCAGAAGTCGGAATGGAGCTCGCGCTCAGGTGCACCGAAGCAGGCGAGAAACTCCTTATTATAGACATGACAGGGGACTACCTCAGTCTTGTGAACTACTTACCATCACTAAGGGTTTATCGGGCAGGAAGGAACTTCCAGACGAACCCCTTCAGCGCCTCACACAGGGGCTTCCCAGAGCTGATAGCAGCAGCCGTCCAAGCAGTGCTCAAGACAACAAGGAACGAGAGGGCATACCTGGAGAGGGCACTGATGATGTCACTCTCGCAAGGGAAAGACAATCCCAAGACATCGGACTTGCTCGAGGGGCTGCTCCAGATCGAGGCTGAGGCCCACCCCAGGCAGGGTCTGAACATAGACTCGCTCAGGAATGCGATCTGGGAACTGCAGGCTTTTGACCACCTGATCCCGCAGGAGGTTCGTCCCCCCGCGGTGATTGACCTCTCGAAGCTCTCTTCAGCCAGGGTTTCCAGATTGGCAGCGATTGACATATTCCTTAACTTGTGGGCTCTCGATGTGACAGGGGTGGTGGTCGACCCCGCCGACAGGATCTTCGCACAAGACGTACCGGAAGATCTGTCCGGGGCATTGGAGACGAGTGCAGACGAGCTTGCTAGGAAGGGGGTTTTCCTGATCATCGCAACATCGACCATTTCCACAATGCCGCGGTGGATAACGGATACGCTTACTTCAGAGATCAGGTGCAGAACTGTTCTTAGTGACCCGTACCGCCACCCCTACCGCTACCCCACATCCGAGCGAAAAGGGCATGCAGCCGAGGCTTCCAGATCACGTTACAACATCGGCGTGGAGCAGCTGCTCCTTATTTCGTGCTATTCAAACGCGATGCAGCCAGTAAGGGTAAGGAAGACCGAATTCAAGCCAGTCAAGGACGATGAGATTGAGACACATATGAGGAGCCTGGGCGATAGCTTCGAGATGCACAGGGAGGCCGAAAAAAGGGCTACCCTTCTTGAGAGGATCTTCGCAGACAGAACCATGCACCAGACCGCTAAAGAACTGATGGTGATGATAAGGGGGGGCAGGGTCCCAGTTGATGCAGTTTCCAAACAGCGTAGCGGCACCCTGAAGAGGGTAATCAAGGTGCTCTCAAAGCACTTTCTGATAATCGAGTTTGCCGACGGGAGCGGTACCAACTGGTACAGGCTGACAAAGGCCGGAGAGCGGGCCCTTGATGAGGAGGAAGAGGGAAAAAATGAGGGTGAAGTACATCTCTGAGAAAAGAATCTACTGGAGCCTAGGCAGAGGACAGGGTGACCAGGTGGTCGGTGTCGAGGTCTCTGCCGTCGGCGATGATAGGGTAAAAAGAACAGTTTTTTCGAGAGGCAAGTTCGGAAGGGAGACTAAAATAAACGAGGAGGAGTACAGCGTAGAGGAATTTTTGGAAATACTCGGGGCGGAGAGAACGATCATCAAAAGTAAAGCCCCCGCGGGGAACAGCGGGGATGGCAAGGAGCTGCTCCTAGACGCAATCGAGATGATAAGGAGGGTCTACAATGGACTATGAAGATGGAGAAGAGCTTGAATTGGAAGATTTGGCAGGGATAGGATCTGCAACCGCAGATAAGCTCAGAAGGGCAGGAATAAAAACAGTGAAGGAACTTGCCTGTATCCCCGCAAGGGAGTTGGAAGAAATAAGTGAACTGGCGGAGGGAAAGGCAGGGGAGGCTGCAAAGACCGCCAGGGACGCAGTCTTTCCGAAGGTCATGACTGCAAGGGAGTATCTTGAGAAGAGGAAGAGCATCCGATTCCTGACCACTGGCTCCAAGAACCTCGACTCACTGCTTTGCGGCGGCCTGGAGCCAGGGATCACCGAGCTGATCGGGGCATATGGTACGGGGAAGACCCAGATCTGCCTCCAGCTATGCCTTACTGTCCAGCTGACACAGAATCGCGGAGGACTGGACGGTGCGGCTTTCTATATAGACACGGAGGACACATTCAAGCCCGAAAGGCTGTACCCTATTGCTAATGCGCTGGGGCTCGAAGGAGACCAGATACTGGACCGCGTGTATGTATTCAGGGCTATAAACTCAGACCACCAGTTTGAGGGGCTCAGGGTCGCACAGGAGTATGTGGTGGAGGAGAAGGCAGATCTGATCATTGTGGACTCGCTCACGGCCCACTTCCGTGCGGAGTATTCGGGGAGGGAAAACTTGGTTTCGAGGCAGCAGAGGCTTAACACCTTCATACACCAGCTACAGAGGATCTCGACGATGCATGATGCCATAATAGTGGTTACGAACCAAATCCTGGACGTCCCAGAGGTGATACCAGGGGTGAAGCCGGCTAGGCCTGCAGGGGGGAATGTTGTGGCACACGGCTGCACATTCAGGCTTTGGCTGGAGAGGTCCAAGGGAATGACAAGGGTCAGCGTGATCGACTCCCCCAAACACCCCCGGAGCTCAACCTGGGTTATGCTCACCGAGGCAGGTGTAAAGGACTCGGAAGCCCCGAAGTGATTCTGGATAATGACGTGGGATGTACCTCCATGGATCCTAGGAACAGACAGACCTTGCTCCTCCATGGGGACAGAAATGCAGCCAGAGGGCTTGCGCTCAGGGCGTGCATTGAGAAAGGGCGCATAGGAGAGAGATCGCTCTATCTGCAACAGCGGCTTTTGGCGGTTGACGAGACCGCGTTGCGTTCGATGAGTGGTTCAGAAAACCTAATACTCGGGATTTTCGAGTCGTTGGGCGAGGTCTCTCCCCTGATCTCGGAGGCGAAGCCTTCCATCGCTGTAATAGACCCAGTGAACGGAATCAATGAAGGCTATCTCTCGCGGAGGCGACTTGCCTTGGACCTCTTCGAAATAACAACCGCAGCAGCGAGGCTTCAGGTCAGCCTCATACTACTCTGCGATATGACGGAGTGGGACGGCGTCTCGATGCCAAGGCATTACAGCATGATCCGAAAGTTTTGTGACCGTGAGATGGTAGTATAGGATCGAGCTGCTCCAGCTATCGCAGGGGTTCCCCAGAATAAAAGAAAATTGGTGGAGCGCAAAGGGAGCGTAACGAACCAGAAAAAAGCAGTGCAGGGATAAAAAGGGGGAAAGGTCACTCCAACAGTTCGAAACCCTTGTTCTTATCGGACTTGACCAGGCGCTCCATCAGCACCTTCCGCTCCACGCCGGCAACAACTTTCCTTGTCCAGACTACCATGTCCGGGTTCGCGCTTATGCTGTCTATGCCGGCCCTGACCAGTGTTTCCGTGAGGTCCGGGTAAACACTCGGACCCTGCCCACAGATGCTGACGGTAACGCCGTGCGAGTGCGCCACCTTAATCAGGTGCGTTATCGCCCTGATTACGGCGGGGTCCCTCTCATCGAAGTACCTAG
>Ga0067045_1027465_pt1 | contig 122275 bp, 93 predicted proteins | sample TerdegcTABiofilm_FD_59184 | JGI IMG/M metagenome (GOLD analysis project Ga0067045, IMG submission 59184) | Combined Assembly of (Gp0054472, Gp0054536) Wastewater bioreactor microbial communities from Singapore -Terephthalate degrading...
TAAAAGAGAAGCTCTTCCGGAGACCGGCCAGAAACCGATTTTTCTGATGCGGGGGGTAGGGCCGGCAAGGATGCCGGCCCTACGGACTCCCCTCTAACCTCTACGAACTATGAACTACGAACTTTATTTTTTAACTAATTGCCATGACTTATAAAAGTCACCCGCGAACCATGAAAATAAAGTGGGCCAAAGGTGGGCAGTGCCCATACTATAAGGCTGGCCGCCAGTCACTATGAACTACGAACTATGAACTTTATTTTCTAACCAATGATCTTATGACCCTGCCAACTGCTGTTCATCATTCCAAAGTCTATCATCTGGATATTCAGCCGGGTGATCTGGCGCCTTTTATCCTCACTTCGGGCTCACCGGAGCGTATCCGCCGTCTGGCCGGATGGTTGGATGAAGTCACTTTTGAGCGGCAGCATCGGGAGTTTCTGACTGTCACCGGCAGGTATCGAGGTATTCGGGTAAGCGGCCTGGCCACGGGCATCGGCGGTCCGCCGACGGTAATTGCCTTGGTGGAAGCAGTTCAATGCCAGCCTCAGGCCACCTTCATCCGCTTGGGGAGCTGCGGCAGTCTGCAACCCCACATCCAGGTGGGGGATCTGGTGATCACTACCAAGGCTCTGCGCCATGATGGGGTCACCAATTATTACGCCCCCCCGGAGCTGGAGGCCGTGGCCGATCCTGAGGTGACCGAGGCCCTGCGGGAGGCAGCCCGCCAGCTGGGGGTTGTCCACCACTTGGGCCTGACCTGCACAGCCGCGGATTTTTATCATGCCCAGGGGCGGCCGGCCCCAGGATTCAGCGGCCATGATGCTTCTCTGCTGTCCCGTCTCCAGGCTCAGGGGGTCCTCAACCTGGAGATGGAGATGGCCGTCTACCTGACCTTGGCCCGGGTCTGTCAACACCCCATCCGGGCCGGCGGCGGCGCCCTGGTCTTTGCGGATCGTTACCGGGATGTGTTCATCGATCCGGCGGCCATGGCCGCAGCCGAGGACATGATCTGCCGAGTCGGCTTGTTGGCCGTGGAAAGGTTGGCGACCCAGCCGACTCCTGCCGCAGCTCCCAGAAACGAGTGAGGGGTGAGCATCCGGGCCAGTGGTATCGGCAGCGGACGGCCGGTCGCCCTCCGGGAAGAAAAGGCCCGGAGGCCTGGGCCAGCGACGCGGCCTCCGGGTATGGGACTGACCTGCCTTATACCATGAACAATAATGAACCGCAGTTCCAGCCATAGGCAACAAGAGTCATGCAGATAACCATCATCGGTCCCGGCGCCATGGGTCTGTTCTGTGCCGCCCGTCTGCAGCAGGCCGGCCAGGAGGTCAGGCTGTTGGATTATCGGCCGGAACGGGCTGCCCATTTGGCCCGGGAGGGCCTTATCTTGGAAGAGTTGGACGGCACCAGGCGCCATTTCCCCTTGCAAATCGGCGTTGACCCCGCGGCCGCCGGTCCTGCTGACCTGGTCCTGGTTTTGGTCAAGGCCCATCAGACCAGAGCGGCGGCGGAACTGTTACCGCCCCTGGTCAGCGGCGGCGGTTTGGTCCTGACCCTGCAGAACGGCATCGGCAATGTGGAGGTGATGGCTGAAGTGATAGGCCCCCAGCGCCTGGTGGCCGGGGTGACGATGTTGGGGGTGACCAAGATCGGGGTGGGGCAGATCCGCCATGCCGGTCAGGGACCGATCATTCTGGGCCGCCCTCCCCAGTCCCAGGTGGGTGACCCGGAGTTGGCCGCCCTCTGTCAGGTCTTTCTGGCGGCCGGTCTGGACTGCCGGACCGATCCGGATATCGTCTTGGTCTTATGGCAGAAGCTATTGATTAATGTGGGAATAAATCCGGTGACGGCCCTGACCCGTCTCACCAACGGCCGCCTCCCGGAGTTGGCCCCGGCCTGGGAAGTGGTCACGTCGGCGGTCCAGGAGGCCCAGGCCGTGGGGTTGGCCGCCGGTTTGCCCCTGCCGCCGGACCCGTTGGCCCGAGTCCGCCAAGTCTGCCAGGCAACGGCTGCCAACCGTTCTTCCATGCTCCAGGACGTGCTCAACCATCGACCCACGGAGATTGAGGCCCTGAACGGCCAGATCGTAGCTCACGGCAAGCGGCTTGGTTTGCCGACGCCCGTCAACGCCCTCCTCACTGATCTCATCAAGGCCCTGGAGCAGGCTCAATATTAACGATCACCGCCGCGCTGGGGGCCGGGGTGTGGTTCTGCAGCCTGACGCCCTGCCTGTAAAGAGAGCTGCGCCCGGCGGTGCCGATCCTGGGGGGCTTTGGCCGGAAACGGGGCCGATGGGTTAACGGCTCATGGAGGCTAGAAATTCGGCGTTGTTTTTGGTCCCCCGCATCTTTTCCAGGAGAAATTCCATACTGTCAATGGGATTGAGGGGCGACAGAAGCTTCCGCAGGATCCAAACCCGATTGAGGTCTTCCACGGGCAGGAGCAACTCTTCCTTGCGGGTGCCGGACCGGTTGATGTCAATGGAGGGGAAGATACGCTTTTCCACCAGCTTCCGGTCCAGATGGATTTCCATGTTGCCCGTGCCTTTGAATTCTTCAAAGATCACTTCATCCATGCGGCTGCCGGTGTCTATGAGGGCGGTGGCGATGATGGTGAGGCTGCCCCCTTCCTCGATGTTGCGAGCGGCGCCGAAAAATCTTTTGGGCCGATGCAGGGCGTTGGAGTCCACCCCGCCGGAAAGGATCTTGCCGCTGGGGGGCACTACGGTGTTGTAAGCCCTGGCCAGGCGGGTGATGGAGTCCAGCAGGATAACCACATCCCGTTTATGTTCCACCAGGCGTTTGGCCTTTTCCAGGACCATTTCAGCCACCTGCACGTGGCGTTGGGCCTGCTCATCGAAGGTGGAGCTGACCACTTCGGCCTTCACCGACCGTTGCATGTCGGTCACTTCTTCCGGCCGTTCGTCAATGAGGAGGACGATGAGGATCACTTCCGGATGGTTGGTGACGATACTGTTGGCCATGCTCTGCAACAGCATGGTCTTGCCGGTCCGGGGAGCGGCCACGATCAGGCCCCGCTGCCCTTTGCCGATGGGGGTCATCAGGTCCATGATGCGGCCGGAGTAGTTTTCTGGGCCGGTCTCCAATTTTAACCGCTTATCGGGATAAAGGGGCGTTAGGTTGTCAAAGAGGATCTTATCCCGGGCACTTTCCGGGTCCTCGAAATTGATGGATTCAACTTTGAGTAGGGCAAAATACCGCTCCCCTTCCTTGGGAGGACGGATCTGGCCCGAGACCGTATCACCGGTGCGGAGATTGAAGCGGCGGATCTGGGAAGGCGAGACGTAGATGTCGTCAGGGCCGGGCAGGTAGTTGTAGTCCGGGCAGCGCAAAAAGCCGAAGCCGTCCGGCAGAATTTCCAGGACCCCCTCGCCGTAAATAAAGCCGTTTTTCTCGGTCTGGGCCTGGAGAATGGCAAAAATCAACTCCTGTTTCCGCAGTCCGGCCGCCCCTTCAATATTGAATTCTCTGGCCAAACTGGTCAGCTCCCCGATCTTTTTCTCTTTCAATTCTGTGAGATTCATAAATTCCCCGCTTGTGGTCACTAGTTTTCCCCCTGGCATCGTTCTCTCCGGTGCCTTGGCAATTATTGCCCGGCCCCCCCTGACATTTGCAGGTTGTAAGAGATAATGGTGATAATTTTCTGAATGTTAGCTCGCCATGGCACCCGCCTCTGCAGGTGTCAGGAATGGTTCAAATTGTCCGAGGGGAAAAGGAAAGTCGTCTATGTTGTTTTGCCGCTCACCGGGGCGCAGCGGGAGTTTCCGGTCGGCTTTGGGAAAGGCAAACCGGGTCTTAATGATTGGCAACTAACTGATTACTTACCTGATCCACCGGAACTTATTGGATTGTATGACTGCGGAAGTTGATATACATGACTAATTTATCGGTTGGAAACCATATTTCCTGAAGGCAGGCTACCTTCCACGGTAAACTTTTTAATGACGTTTGTCAAGGTGTTTTCTCAGGGCCGCCACGATCTTTTTCACCTGTTGTCGAGTATCGTCCAGGTCGCCGGAATTTTCCACCAGGAAATCAGCCCGGGCCGCCTTGGCGGCCAAGGGCATCTGGGCCGCCAGGATACCTTGGATTTCCGCCTCGGTGCGGTTATCCCGCTGCAGCAGCCGTCGGCGCTGCACTGCCGGTGCAGTCGTGACCACGATAACCGCGTCATAGGTGGATTCCAGACCCAGCTCAAAGAGCAGGGGGATTTCCACCACCACCAGGGCCTGGCCCTGGGCCTCCCAGGCGGCCAGACGGCTTTGGATCTCCTGGGCGATGAAGGGGTGCAGGACCTGTTCCAGGCGTTGGCGGGCCTGGGGATGCACAAAGACATGGCGAGCCAGACGGTCCCGGAGCAAAGTCCCGTCGGCCGCAAAGAATTCGCTCCCGAAGGTTTGCCGCAGGGCCTGCCAGGCCGGCCGGCCGGGGGCCACCACCTCCCGGGCGACGGTATCGCTATCCAGGACCGGCAGACCCGCCTCGGCCAACAAGGCGGCGACGGTACTCTTGCCCGAAGCGATGCCGCCGGTGAGGGCTACCTTGAACACGGCAGACCCTCCAGGAAAGTCAAGACGGCTTGAAAATCGGCCGGCAACGGCGCCTCCAGGCGCACCGGCAGCCCGGTACGGGGGTGCTGAAACTGCAGGGACCAGGAGTGGAGCAGCTGCCGGGTGGCCAACTCCTTGAGGGGGCTCAGCTCCCGCGGCAGGTCGGCCAGTCTCCTTTGGCCGCCGCCATAAACCTGGTCACCCACCACCGGGTAACCCAAGGCCGCCAGATGTACCCGAATCTGGTGGGTTCGACCGGTGTGCAAGGTGAGCTCCAAGAGGCTGAAGAGGCCGCAGAACTCCCGGCGTCTGAGCCAGGAGGTGCGGGCCGGACGGCGCCGCCGCCCTATTACCGCCATCTTATGCCGTTGGGTGGGATGACGACCGATCCCCATCTCGATGGTGCCCCTGGTCTCGGTTGGCCGGCCATGGACCAGGGCCAGGTAGCGTTTATCCACCCGCCGATCCTGAAATTGCCCCTGTAGATGCTGAAGGGCCTGGGCCGTCTTGGCCACCACCATGATGCCGCTGGTATCTTTGTCCAGGCGGTGGACCAGCCCCGGGCGCTGGACATCACCGACGCCCTGCAGGTCGGGGCAGTGGTGGAGAAGGGCCTGGGCCAGGGTACCCTCCTGCTGGCCGGCCCCCGGATGCACCGTCATCCCCGGGGGTTTGTTCAGGACCAGAAGGTCCTGATCCTCATAGATAATATCCAGGGAGATGGCGGCCGGGGCCAGGTGCCAGGGTTGCACCACCGGCGGCGTGCAGGTTAGATAATCCCCGGCCCTGACCCGATAATGGGCCGGCCGGAGCCCGGCATTGACCTGGACCAGACCCTGTTTAATCCACTGTTGTACCCTGGCCCGGGAGTGAGAAGGTAACTTCTGGGCAAGAAATTGATCCAGGCGGGTCCCCGCTTCAGCCGTGGAGACGTGCCAGGCCTCTTGGGTCATGGGAACGTTTAGGAACGGACCTGATTATGGCCATCTTCCCGGATTTCCGTAAAGACCATGCGGCCGGCGGTGGTCTGCAGGACGCTGGTGACGGCCACATTCACCTCTTTGCCGATAAATTGCCGGGCATTTTCGATAACCACCATGGTGCCGTCGTCCATATAGGCAATCCCCTGGCCCTGGGATTTGCCCTCCCGCAATATCTGCACCTGCATGGTCTCACCGGGCAGGACTGCGGATTTCAGGGAGTTGGCCAGATGATTGATATTCAACACCTCAATCCCCCGCAGTTGCGCCACCTTACTGAGATTGAAATCGTTGGTGACGATCTTGGCCCGGAGCTGCAGGGCCAACTCCATCAGCTTGGAGTCAACATCCATGCGGTCAATATCGGTGTCCAGGAATTCCACCCGCAGGCGGTTCTGTTTCTGGATGCGGTGTAAGATATCCAAGCCCCGCCGGCCCCGGGAGCGCCTCAAATCATCGGCGGAATCGGCGATATATTGAAGCTCCTTTAAGACAAATTTCGGCACGATCAGGGAGCCCTCGAGAAAGCCGGTCTCGCACAGATCGGCGATGCGGCCGTCAATGATGACGCTGGTATCCAAGATCTTGGGGGCCTGGCGTCCATATTTGGGACCGTCCAGGAAGTTGGGCGCGGTGACCTCGTCCATCTTCTTGCCGCCCAACATCATGCCCACGTAGCCGAAAATGGCAGACAGAAAGATATATAAAGGGATCTGCAGATTGGGCAGTTCCAGAAATTGATCAAAGGGATAGCTGGCCAACTTGGCGATGGCCAAGCCGGTAAAGAGACCCAGGGTGCCGCCGATAATGGTCTTGAGGGGTACCCGCTTGATGACTTGTTCCAATTGAATGGTGAGGATTGCTAAACCGAGGCCGATGAGGCTTCCTGCCCATCCGGCCCACCAATACTTTTGCAGGTGTGGGATCTGGCTGCCGATGAGGTAGCCGCTGACGGCGCAGATACTTCCGAGGATCCCTCCCACCAGAATTTTCTGCAGCACCCGCAATCACCTCTATTTCTTTGATATCTCCAAGGTTAGGATTGACGGCACCGAAGGTTTGCGGCCGGGTTACGGTGCCGAGGTCTGCTCCAAAAGGGTGTTGATCTTCTCCTCGATCTTTTCTTCTCCCTTCTTCTCGGCAATGGAAAGTTCCTTGACCAGTAGATTCTTGGCCGTATCCAACATCTTGCGTTCTCCAAAGGAGAGGTCTTTGTCGAGTTTCAGGAGGGTGAGGTCCCGCAGGACCTCGGCCACATGCACCAGGGAGCCGGTCTTGATCTTCTCCATGTAATCCCGGTAACGCCGGTTCCAGGTCTGGTGCTCCACCACCCGCTCCTTCCTGGCCAGAATCTCGTAAATCTGCGTCACTGCTTGGGTGTCAATGATGTTGCGCAGGCCGACATTGGCAGCCTGGCGGGTGGGAATCATGATGATCATGTTGGTATCAAGAATCCGCATGATGTAAAACTTTTGAGGTTGTCCCGAAATCTCCTTGTCTTCGATGGATTCGATAACCCCTACGCCATGGGCCGGATAAACCGCCAAGTCACCGAGTTGAAACATAACTCTGCCTCCCACTCCTAATTGGTGCAATTGTAACATATTTTTCTTGAATAGCCAAGGAAATTTCCGGAACGGGTCAGGTGTCAAATGACTTGCCGTTCATGGTTTGTTATGGTAATATGTGATAATTCCTCCCAGAGGGCAACGCTTGGCATGCTGCCTGCATTCCCAGAGATTTATTCCGTTACCCAGCTGACTAGACTGATTAAGAGCCGTTTGGAAGAGGAATTTGCCCTGGTCTGGGTCAGTGGGGAGATCTCCAATCTTCGCCAACCCCAATCCGGCCATTGTTATTTTACCTTAAAAGATCAGGGCTGTCAGATCCGGGCTGTCATTTTTCGCAGCAGTCTTCAGGCTATGCGCCTGAAGCCGGCGGATACCTTGAAGATAATCTGCCGGGGGCAGTTGACGGTGTATGAGCCCCGGGGGGAGTATCAGCTCATCATAGATTATCTGGAGCCCCTGGGGATGGGGGCCTTGGCCCAGGCCTTTGAGGAGTTGAAAAACCGCCTGGCCGCCGAGGGTCTGTTCGAGGCCCGCCACAAGAAGCCCATTCCCTTCCTGCCCCAGCGGCTGGGGGTGGTCACCTCCCCCACCGGAGCGGCCATCCGGGATTTCTTGCAGGTTCTGAACCGCCGGTTTCCCAACATCGAGGTATACCTCTATCCGGTACGGGTTCAGGGCCAGGGAGCGGCCCAGGAGATCGCGGCCGCCATCCAGGAATTGAACCAATGGGGCGGGCTGGATGTGATCATTCTTACCCGGGGGGGCGGTTCCTTGGAAGACCTTTGGGCCTTCAATGAGGAGATCGTCGCCCGGGCGGTTTTTGCCTCCCAGGTGCCGGTGATTTCCGCCGTTGGTCATGAGATAGACGTGACCATCGCAGATCTGGTGGCCGATCTCCGGGCTCCCACCCCTTCGGCCGCGGCCGAGTTGGTGGTGCGGCGCCAGGAGGAGTTGCGCCAACAGGTGCAGCGCCTGGCCGTGGCCATCCAGCGCCGTTTTCTGGGGCAGCGTCAGCAGTGCCGGGAACGGTTGCGGCTGCTGGCCGCCCGGCTGGGCGATCCCCGGCGCCGGCTGGCCGATCTGCGGCTCCGTCTGGACGACCGCTGGGAACAGCTCCTGCGGACCTGGCATAATCGGCGGCGTCAGGCGGCCGACCGAGTCAGACTGGCCCAAGCCCGTCTCCAGGTCTTGAGCCTTCGGCGCCGCAGTGAGCAGCACCGCCTGCTGCTGCAGCACCAGAGTCAGGCGTTGCACCGGCTGCTGGCCTGGCGTCGCCGGGAATGGCGCCGGCGGCTGGAACAGGCTCTGACCCGCCTGCAGCATTTGGACCCCAAGGCCGTCTTGGGCCGGGGCTACGCCATCGCCACCACCCTGCCCGAGAGGATGATCCTGCGGGACGCCAAAGAGGCGCCGCCAGACACTGCCATTATGGTGCACCTCCAGCAAGGGGCGCTGCAATGCCTCGTTACCCGGCAATGGCTGGATTGGCAAAAGGTTGCGAACCGACATGAGTGAATCCAGTTTTGAAGAAAATCTGGCAGCGCTGGAGGAGATCCTCCAACAGTTGGAACACGGTGACCTGCCGCTGGAAACAGCCCTGGCAAAATTTGAGGCCGGGATGGAGTTGGTCCGCCGCTGCAACCAGCAATTGGATGCCGTAGACCGCCGCGTGGAAATCCTCCTGCGGGATGCCGATGGGACACTCCAGCCCCAACCGTTTGTTCCCCCCGGAGAACGTGACGACGGTCAATCCTAATGGCGAGGAGGCATAACGTCCTCAGACAGGAGGGAGAATGGCTCTCAAAGCCTATCTGGCGGCACAGAAGGCGGTGATAGATCAGGAACTGGACCGACGGCTGCCCCCGGACACCGGTCCCGGGGCCCGGGTGGTGGAGGCGATGCGTTACAGCCTGTTGGGGGGAGGCAAGCGTCTCCGCCCTATCCTCTGCCTGGCCGCGGCCGAGGCCGTGGGGGGAAACGGCCCCCAAGTCCTGCCGGCAGCCTGTGCCCTGGAGATGATCCATACCTATTCCCTCATCCATGACGATCTGCCTGCCATGGATAATGACGATCTGCGGCGGGGACGGCCCACCTGCCACAGACAATTCGATGAAGCTACCGCCATCCTGGCTGGCGACGGGCTGTTGACCGCCGCCTTCCTGGTACTGGCCGCCGGGGCTCGAGAGTTTCCCGATCAGGTTCAGACCTATGGGGAGGTGATCTATCTCATCGCCGCCGCCGCCGGCCACGCCGGCATGGTGGGCGGTCAGATGGCCGACCTCCTGGCCGAAGGACAGCCCAGCTCCCTGGAACAGGTGGAGGCTATTCATCGCCTCAAGACCGGGGCCCTGCTCACCGCTTCGGTCCGGAGCGGGGCGTTGTTGGGAGGGGGCACCCCCGAGCAGGTGGCCGCTTTGACCCGCTATGGAGAAAAATTCGGTCTTATCTTCCAGATTACCGATGATCTGCTGGATGTGGAAGGTGACAGCGCCGAAATGGGCAAACCCACCGGCATGGATGCCGTCCGTCAAAAAGCCACCTATCCCGCCGTTCTGGGAGTAGAGGCGGCTCGAGCCCAGGCCCGGGGCTTGACTGCAGCCGCCTTGGACGATCTGGCTATCTTTACCGCCTCGGCTGAGCCGTTGCGGGAGCTGGTACAATACCTCTTGGTGCGACGGCAATAACGTCAGGAGTTGAGCCTGTGAAAAAAGATTCCCCCCTGTTAGCCTTGGCGCCCACGGCGCCGCCGGCCCGGAGAACACTCTTGGAAACCATCAGTGGTCCGGCCGATCTGAAAAAATTGTCAGTGGATCAACTCCCTCAGTTGGCTCAGGAGATCCGGGAGCTGATCATCAGGACCGTGGCCTGCACCGGCGGACACCTGGCCCCCAATCTGGGGGTGGTGGAATTGACCATTGCCCTGCATTATTGCTTCGATTCACCACGGGATAAGATTATCTGGGATGTGGGGCATCAGGCTTACACCCATAAAATTCTCACCGGACGTCGAGACATCTTCCATTCTCTGCGCCAGTCAGGGGGCATCAGCGGCTTTCCCAAACGGGTTGAAAGCCCCCACGACGCCTTTGACACCGGCCACAGTTCCACCTCCATCTCGGCAGCCCTGGGCATGGCTGTGGGCAAGTGCCTGAAAAAAGAACGGCATCATGTCATCGCCGTCATCGGCGACGGCTCCATGACCGCAGGGCTGGCCTTCGAAGGCCTCAATAATGCCGGGGATCTCAACAAAGATCTCATCGTGGTGTTGAATGACAACGAGATGTCCATCTCTCCCAATGTGGGGGCGCTGTCATCTTTCCTCAGCCGGAAACTGACTAAACGGGCCATTGTTTATGCCCGCCGCCAGTTTGAGAACTTCTTGAAGATGGTCCCGGGTATCGGCGACGACCTCACCTTGTGGGCCAAGAAGAGCGAGGAATCATTCAAAAGCTTTCTCACCCCGGGGATGCTTTTTGAAGCCCTCAAGTTCAATTATCTGGGTCCGGTGCAGGGGCACCGCTTCGATCATCTGCTGGAAACATTCAATAATGTCAAGAATCTGTCCGGTCCGGTGCTGGTCCACGTCCTGACCACCAAGGGCAAGGGGTATCGTCCCGCCGAGTCCGACCCCACCTGTTTCCACGGCTGTGGCAGCTTTGATCTGCAGACGGGTGAGGCTAAAAAATCGCTGAGCGAGGTGCCCAGTTACACTGCCATCTTCGGGGAGACCATGGTGAAGTTGGCCCGGGAAGACCAGCGTTTGGTGGCCGTCACTGCAGCCATGCCCGATGGCACCGGTTTGGTTGATTTCCGCCTTCACTACCCGGAGCGGTTCTTTGATGTGGGCATCTGTGAACAACATGCCGTCACCTTCGCCGCCGGCTTGGCCCTGGAAGGCTTGCGACCGGTGGTGGCCATTTATTCTACTTTTCTGCAACGGGCCTACGACCAGGTGCTTCATGATGTCTGCCTCCAAAACCTGCCGGTGGTCTTTGCCCTGGATCGCAGCGGCATTGTGGGCGAAGACGGGGAGACACATCAAGGGCTCTTTGATCTTTCTTACCTCCGATCCCTCCCCAACCTGGTACTCATGGCCCCCAAAGATGAGGATGAACTGCGTCACCTGCTCCTGACGGCCCTCCAGCATAAGGGCCCTGTGGCCCTGCGCTACCCTCGGGGCAGCGGCGTGGGCGTGCCTCTGGCGCCGACCCTTAAGCCTATCCCCCTCGGTCAGGCAGAAGTACTCACCGAAGGCAGCGATCTCCTCATCCTGGCGGTGGGGGCGTCGGTCTATCCGGCCCTGGAGGCTGCCCAGGAACTGGCCCGACAGGGTTTTCAAGCCACCGTGGTCAACGTCCGTTTCATCAAGCCCCTGGACCAGACCACCATCCTCACCCTGGCGGCCGCCTGCGGCCGGGTCCTCACGGTGGAGGAGAATGTCCTGGCCGGCGGCTTCGGCAGCGCGGTCCTGGAACTGCTGGCTGATCATGGTCTCCTCAGCCTGCCGATCAAACGACTGGGCATCGGGGATGTCTTCGTGGAGCACGGTTCTCAGAAAATCCTGCGCCGGAAATACGGCCTCGACGCCCAGGGCATCTTGGCCCAGGCTTTGGTTCTCCTGGGTCAGGCCAATGGCAAGAAAAACGTCGTCTTCGGCCATTTCTAATTCCTGATCTGCCCCCGGCCGCCTCGGTCCCGGCCCGGCCGGGGGCACCCCAACATTGCCAGCGCCTCGGCTTTCAGCCGCCCCCGCGGGCGGCCGATAACCTCCTCAACCCCCGCCTCCTTGCCGTTTCCCAGGGCATTACTGCCCCCGGGCGCGTTCAAATTTCCAAACATATGTTCCGAAAATTTGACAGATACGAGGTGCCTGGACGAAATATCCAGGAATTTCCAGCAGGGAAGCTGTTGGCATGAAATATGAATACAGAAAGGGGCAGAATGCTGCAAGGCGGCAGGGCACATCGCCGATATCAGCAAGGAGGATTGCGGTGTTTCAGACTGGAAGTGACCAACCCCTGACGGCAGCCGAGCGTCGGGCTCGGGTGTTAGCCATCAAAAGGGCCGTAGCGGCCGGCAGTTATCGTTGTAATGATCAGGCTCTGGCAGACCGGCTGCTCCTGGACCTCCTCTGGGAACAATGGCAGAGACGATATCTGGCCAGGAGTTCCTCAAGTTAAATACCAGACCCTACCTCCCCCAAGGTTTGAAAATAAACGCGTCGGATGTGGCTGGGCTTGGCCTTGATCATGAGGCCCAGCTGCATGCAGACGTTAAAGAAAAGGGTGGGGCTGAAATTTAAGGGAAAGGCCTTGCGAGACGAATTGAGCAGCTGGGCCAATTCCTGCTGCATCTCCCGGGCCTTGAGGCGGACGTTTTCCAGACCGGCCCAGAGGGGCAAAAGAACAATATCCGCCTTTTCCTGGAGCCGGGCCACTTCGGCCTGCAACCGCACAGCCTGATCGTTGAGGGCTGCCGTCCCGATGGCATCGCCGTCCAGCCGTTCCTGGACAATCTCCACCCCCAATCTTTCCAAAAATTTCAGGAGAAAATCTCTGGGGCCGTTTTCCCAGGCCGTCAACCCCCAGATATCCTCGGGAATGCCCACGATCCGGATGCGGCGTTTGGGCAGGAATTGGCGACTCTGCCTGACCAAACTGAAGAGCTGGGCTTTTAAGTGATGGAAATAGCCCTGCTTAACCTCCCGGAAGGAACGGCGCAGATGGAGACGACCATGGGCCTTGAGCTTGGCGAAAAACCAATCCCGTCGCCCCAAACGGCGGAACACCGACGGCCAGGAATAGAACTTTTTCATGGCCCGAAGGGTGCCCAGCTGCAGTTCCAGGGGGGTCATGTAGCGGGGCATGAAAACGGCGTGGTGGCCGTCGTAATATTGCCAATCCTGGTGTAACAACCGGTTCTGACCGGCCAGCTCATCGTAAACAGGCGTCCCCGGTATGGGGGTGAGAATCAGGTATTGCAGGGAATCCAGATCTATCTCGTGAGAAAACCTGACCGTTTCCTCCATGACCTGCAGGGTGTCTTCTTCCGAGCCAAAGACAAACATGCCATGGACGGCGATGCCATAGTGATGGAAGGTGGTCACCGCTTTGCGGATATCCGCCACGGTCTGGCCTTTTTTAAAGGCCTTCAGGGTGGCGGGATTGATGGATTCCAAGCCGATGAAGACCATGAAACAGCCGCTGCGGGCCATGAGCTCCAAAAGTTCCGGGTCGTTGGCCGCCTCCACCCGAACCTGGGCACTCCATTCCGGTGTCAGGCCTTCGGCAATCAGGCGCCGCAGCAGTTCCTTGCTGCGCTTCAGATCGGCGGTAAAATTATCGTCACAGAAGAAGATATGCTTAGCCTGACTGCCGTTCTGCCGGATCTCCGCCAGCACCCGGTCAACGGAGTTATAACGGAACCTGCGGCCGAACAGGAGGATCACCGAACAGAACCGGCAGCCGAAGGGACATCCCCGGGACGTGGCGATGGAAACCACACTCTGCTTGCCGGGGTTCCAGCCGTGGATGAGACCGTAGTCGGGAATGGGCAAGGCATCCAGGTCCTGAAGGAAGGGTCGCCAGGGATTGATGCGGCAGCCGCCGTCCTCGTGGTAACAGAGATTGCCGATTCCCGCCAGACCGGTCCCCCGGTTTAACGCCGCAATCAACTCCGGCAGGGCCTCATCGCCCTCCCCGCAGATGACATAATCGGCATGGGCCAAACTCTCCTCCGGTAGAAAGCTGGGGTGCGGCCCGCCCATGACTACCGGCACACCCTGAGCCCGATAATAATCCCCCAACTCAAAGGCCCGAGGCATGGTGGGGGTGATGGAGGAGATACATACCAGGTCAGGAGAAAAACCTAAGGTTTCCAGAGGGGCTTGAGAAATTTCCTCGATGACGACCTTTACCGTATACCCCAAGTCTCGTAGAATTGTCCCTAAGAGCACACACCCCAAGCGCGGAATGGCTACCCGTGAAAAAATATGGGGGCGGGGGTTACGCGGTTCAATGAATAAAATATTCTGAATCCGACGACCCATACGTCTCCCTCCCACAAGCCGCAGTCATGCTGTGACCGTTGCGCCAGTACAGTTTAATTGCTTGTTAAAAAAATGTCAAAATTATTATTACAGGGAGATGGGACGGATCGGTCCGCCGTTCTCGAGGGCAAAGAATTTTTGAAGCAGAATCCTACCTGAGCCGGTGGGAATCTGCTTCAAAAAGATTGACACGCGGGAGCCAAGAGGTCGCCACACCCTTGGTGGCCCGGATAAACAGGGGATTTAGACGCAACCGGTGGGTTTGGCCAAGCCGGCCATCTTGCAGGCACCTTTCCCCGGTCCTGAGGGGAAGAGCTCGTAGATATATTTTAGCTTGAAACCCGTGACCTTGGAGAGGATCCGCACCATGGGAGCGATGCCGTTTTTCTTATAGTAATCCTGAAGCATGTTGATGACTTTCCAATGGTCATCATTCAGTTCTTTGATGCCTTCGGATTCCTTGACATAATCAACCCATTCCTGACACCATTGGTCCAGGTTTTCCAGGAAGCCGTCTTCATCTACCTGAAAGGTTTTACCTTTGTATTCTACTGTGGCCATAGATATCCTCCTAGTGTATTTTTAATCTAAACGATCTTGGGTCGGGGCCATGTGATTTTTTGTACTATAGCTTGCAACCCTTGTCAATAAGGAAATTTACCACACTGGGTCAAAGATGGCAAGATTTCTTGTGAAGGTGAAATTCTCCCTTAGATATCGCCATCACCGGCCGGAGGAGCTTCCCGGCTGCAGGTGCACCGGCTCTCAACATGCCCCCGCCGACCAGCAAGCTGGTGGCGGCAGATTCCTGGTCAGGGACAGAGTCGGGATGATGTGGGGGGCGGACCTGTGAGCGGCCTGCGGCATTTGCCCCGGATTGGCCATCCTCGGCGCCCCACCGTCTCGGGGGCGACAGATCATGGGGTCGGGGAAGCTGGTTGACCGGGACCGGTAAAAATCTTGCCTGGATTCATGATGTCGTTGGGATCAAAGGCCTTTTTCAGACGCAGGCTGAGGGCGATGACCGCCTCGGACAGCTCCAGGCCGATATACGGCGCCTTGCTCAGGCCCACCCCGTGTTCACCGGAAAGGGTGCCCTGCAGGTGCCGCACCACTCGGAAAATTTCCCCCACCGCCCGCTGCGCGGCCGCTTGTTCTCGGGGGTTGGTGCGGTCGTGCATGATGTTGACGTGGATGTTGCCGTCACCGGCGTGGCCGAAGCAGAGGATGGGCAGCTCGGCCTGTCGGGCGATGTCTTCAATGGCCGCCACCAAATCAGGGATGGCGCTGATGGGAACCACCACGTCCTCGCTCAGTTTATGAGGCTTCAGTTTGAAGGCGGCGGGGGACAGCACCTTGCGGGCCTGCCAGAGCTGTTCGGCTTCGGCTGGCGTCTTGGCCAGCAGCACCAGGGTTGCCCCTTGTTCCTGGCAATAGGCCTGGACGGCTGCGGCCCGCTCCTGGACATCGTGGGGATGGCCATCCACCTCGATGAGCAGGAGGGCCTGCATGGCCTCGGGAAGTTCATACGGCAGCAGGTGGCGCACGCAGGCCAAGGAGGCTCGGTCCAGGAACTCCAGGGCATTGGGCGCCAGACGCGCCTGCAGGATGCGGCCCACTGTCCGGGTGGCCAATCTGAGGTCAGTGAAGCCGGACAATAACGTCTGCCTGGCCGCCGGCAAGGGTATCAGCCGGAGGATGATCCGAGTGATAATCCCCAACGTCCCCTCCGAGCCCACCAGAAGGCGGGTGAGATCATAACCCACCACCCCTTTGGCCGTCCTCACCCCGGTATCAATGATCTCTCCTGTAGGCAGCACCACCCGCAGACCCAGGACATAGTCCCGGGTAACGCCATATTGCACCGCAGCGCTGCCGCCGGCGTTTTCCGCCACGTTGCCCCCGATGGTGCAGAAATTGGCACTGGAGGGATCCGGCGGATACCACAACCCCACCTTGGCCGCAGCCGCCTTGATCTGACCCGTGATGACTCCGGGCTCAACCACGGCGAGGAAATTCTCCGGATCGATCTCCAGGATGCGATTCAGGCGGGAGGTCACCACCACCAGCCCCCCGGCCACCGCCAGGGCGCCGCCAGTGGTGCCGGTCCCCGCCCCCCGGGGTACCACCGGGAAGCGGTACTCATTGGCTATCTTCAGGATAGCGGAAATTTCCAGCTCATTGCCGGGCAAAGCCACCGCCTCGGGCACGAACAGGCCGTTGGCCGCATCATAGGCATAACAATGCCGATCCGCAGCCGCGGTCAATAAATGCTCGGGTCCGACAATCTTCTGCAAGGCCTGAAGGGCTTGAGGTGAAATCATGGCATAAAGTTGCGAGTTCTCGGAACGCCGTTCCCACAGGGCGGGCCGGGCTTACCCAAGTTAGCCCCAGCCATCGACCTCGATTTTCCAGGGGCGCGAGGAATAAGATACTGCCTGGCCACGACAAAAAATACAACAGGCAGAAGGCAGTCGCCGCCTGTCAGCCATTGCTTTTTCTATTATATCAGTTTTTTTTACTGCTTGCCGTTTTGATCACCTCATCCTGTTTTGGGGGTGGCGGCTGAGTTTGATCCTCTTCAGTCCGGTCGGCGTCATTTTCCACCAACTGCAGGTGGATATGCCGCCGTCGCAGGTCAACCCGGGCCACGCGTACTCGCACCCGGTCGCCGATCTGATACCTTTTGCCGGTGCGTTTTCCTTGCAGGCGCAGGAAGGACTCCTGAAACTGATAATAATCGTCGGGCAGGTCTACCAGGCGGACCAGACCTTCGGCAAAGATTTCTTCCAAGGCCACAAAGAAGCCGAAGGCCGTCACCCCGACGATAACCCCATGGAAAAGCTCACCCAGGTGTTCTGCCAGGCAGCGGGCCTGCATGCGGGCCAGCATCTCCCGTTCGGCTTCCATGGCCACCCGCTCCCGGGCCGTCAATTTTCTGGCCAGCTCATCCAACTCCGGCATCGCCTGCTCAGAACCACCGCGGCCCTCCAGGCGGTCCAGGAGGAGGCGGTGGACCAGGAGGTCGGGGTAGCGCCGGATGGGCGAGGTAAAATGACAATAACAATCGGAGGCCAAGCCGTAATGGCCGAGATTGTAGGCGGTATACCGGGCCTGTTGCAGAGACCGAAGCAGCATGACCTGGATCATGAAGGCAGCCGGCAGATCCTGGATGCTGTCTAGAAAATTGACCAAGGCCTTGGGATCCCGGTCGGCCTCCTTGGGCAGAACAAGCCCCAGCTTAGCCAAAAACTGCCGGAATACCGCAATTTTGTCCGGATCAGGGACGTCGTGCACCCGGTAGATGCAGGGATCCCCCAGGAACTCGGCCACGGCTTCGTTGGCCGCGATCATGAATTCTTCAATAATCTGATGGGAGAGGAAGTGATCCAGCCGCCGGATATGATAAGGAATACCCCGATCATCCAACAGTACCTCCGCCTCGGGGATGCTCAGGAGGAGACAGCCCCGCTGCCGTCGCTGGGCCTGAAGTTGCCGGCAAAGATCGGCCATCTGGGTCAGCATCCGCACCAATCCCCGCCGGGCCTGCCGGACCCGGCGGTCCCCTTGCAGGATGGACTCCACTTCATCATAGGTGAGACGGGCCCGACTGCGGATCACCGCCCGAACAAACTGGCAGTTCCGGCGCTGCCCCTGGCGATTGTATTCCAGCCTGACCACCACGGCCAGGCGATCCACCCCGGGGTTGAGGCTGCAAAAACCGTTGGCCAACTCCTCCGGCAGCATGGGCACCACCATCTGGGGGAAATATACACTGGTACCCCGCTCTTGAGCTTCCAGGTCCAGGGGCGAACCGGGGGGGACGGCATAGGCCACATCGGCGATGGCCACGTAGAGCACGTAACCACCGCCGGGGGTCTTCTGCAGTGCCACCCCATCGTCAAAATCTCTGGCTTTGAGGGGATCGATGGTGATGAAAGGCAGGTGGGTCAGATCCAGGCGCCCCTCCCTGGCCTCGGACGTAACCTCCTGGGGGAGCTGTCGGGCCGCAGCCAGGGCCTCCTGGGAGAACAGATGGGGAAGCTCATACTTCAGGATGACCACCTTAGCCTGGACCGCCGGGTCGTCAGGCTGCCCCAAAACCTCCACGATCCGGCCGGTGGGATTGAGACGGGCATCGCCATAATCGGTCACCTCCGCCAACACCACCAGCCCCACCAGGTCGGCCAAAGAAGGCTGGCTGGGAATGATGAGGTCAAACAGGAGACGTTCATCTTCGGGAATTACCACATAACGATCTTTGGCCTGCTGCAGGATGCCCACCAGACGCTGGCGGCGGCGCTCCAATACCCGGATGACCCGCCCCTCCTTTTTCCCTCGCCGTCCCCGGTGTTCCACCCGTACCACCACCGTATCGCCATGCCAGGCCTCTTTCAGACTGCCGGGGCCGACGAAGATATCGCCCCGGGCCGGGGCGTCAGCCGGCGTCACAAAGGCATAACCGTCGGGATGCACGGCTATCTGTCCCACCACCAGGTTCATGGCCGCAGTGAGGCCATATCGCCCCCCTTCCAGGGCCACCAACTCCCCGGCTGCCACCAATTCGGTTAACTGCTCCTCAAGGTCCTGGGAACGGGATCGGCGCTGGGCCAGGCCTGCCTCCACCTCGGCAAGGGAGAGGGGATGCTGCGCCCGCCGGAATACCTGCAAGATGTGCTCCAAGGCCCGGCGTCGGCGTTGACGGGTTTTTTTCATAACAGACTCCTGCGCCTAGAAGATTACCGCCACCCCCAGAAGCGGGGGAGGAAACCGACCTGACCTGGAAGCACCGGCCAGGCTGTCTCCATCTAACCCCAATTCAGAAGAAAAAGCAAGGGATAACAAAAAGATGGTCACCGTTTCCCGCCTGGACCCGTCAATATCCGGAAAAAAGGAGGGGGGGCCAGCTGACTGGCCCCTTTGCGTGGGATGATATGGAGGTTATGACTTCCACTCGATGAAGTGGATGGGAAAAGGGTAGTAAGATGAGTTTGGCTATGCTTGGCTGGGGGGAACGGCAATCCTGACCCCCCACCGTCAACTCAAGTGAACATCACTGCACACCGGTCGGTGCCGCTTTGATGTCTTTATTAATATGCAGTACCCGTGCCACGGCTAGATAAATATAAATTTCAATTATATATTAATAAGTTATGATTTTGACATTGCTTCTCCCCCCCGGAAAACGTTCAATATTCCAAACATTTAGTTCAAAAAATTATACCGGCCGGTAGATTTGGAGAGGATATTTTGCTACCATATTGATATTAAAGATTAATTTATCAGAAGTCAGGCGCCCCCATCTCTGATCAAGTTCATTTCTTGAAACAAGGCAGCTGGTGCCACTGATCACAGCAGGTTCAAGATTCCGTGCATGCCCGTCATTGTCCAGCAACGGGCCGGAGATTGCAAAGCCCCATGGGATATGATATGAATATTTTTTAAATAACTTCTTGCCCTGCAAGACTTTTTCCCGAGCGTCGGCAGGTCCGGAAGGGAGGCCCTTCCGGTCGGGGCCCCGCTCACCATCCAGGAGGTTTTCCATGAGTGCGGATCAGGAAGAGGTGCAGATCACCGCAGAAAGTGAAAGGTTACGTCAGATCGTCAATAATATCCTGGCCATATTCAATGAACAGCAGATTACTCCCCAGGAGGCCGGCACCGTCATTCTGGCCCTGATTCATCGTCTCATGGGAGTCTTGCAGGAGAACCGGGAGCTCCAACGGGCCTTTGTGGCCTCCATCATTGACGTCGTGAATCAACATCTCCTCCAGTCCCTGGAGGACGATGATCCTCCCCCCTGTCGCCTGTAACCCGGCCTCAGCCACCTTTTTGGTCACAATATCCGACAGGCAGGAGTAAGGCGTGAAAGGCTGCTATCAGAATATCCTGGAACTCATCGGCAATACGCCCTTGGTGCGGTTGCATCGCCTCAACCCCAACCCCAAGGTCGAAGTCTGCGTCAAACTGGAGTATTTCAATCCCGGCGGTTCCATCAAAGACCGGGTGGCCTGGGCCATGTTGCGGGATGCCGAGGCCCGGGGCGAATTGCGGCCCGGTAAGACGGTGATCGAGGCCACCAGCGGCAATACCGGCATCGGCCTGGCCATGGTCTGCGCCGTCAAAGGCTACCCCTGTATTCTGGCCATGTCCGAGGCGGCCAGCGAAGAGCGCAAGAAGATCCTCAAGGCCTTGGGGGCCCAGCTCCTCCTGACCCCGGCCCACCTGGGCACCGACGGCGCCATCGAAGAGGTCTATCGGCTGGCCCGGGAATTCCCCGATAAATATTACCTGCCCGATCAGTTCAACAACCCCAGCAACCCGGCGGCCCACTACTATGGCACCGCCCAGGAGATCTGGGACCAGACCGAGGGCCGCGTCACCCATGTAGTAGCAACCCTGGGGACCAGCGGCACCTGCATGGGTCTGTATCAGCGCCTCAAGGAGCTCAATCCCGCCGTCCAGATCATTGCCGTGGAACCCCACATGAACCACAAGATCCAGGGGCTGAAAAATATGAAGGAGTCCTACCGGCCGGGCATTTTCGACAAAAATAAGGCCGACCGCATCGTCAACGTCGATGACGAGGATGCCTTTGAAATGGCCCGCCGCCTGGCCCGGGAAGAGGGCATCTTTGTGGGGATGAGCTCCGGCGCCGCGGTGGCCATCGCCCTGGACCTGGCCCAGCAGCTGACCAGCGGGCTCATTGTCGCCATCACGCCGGACAGCGGCGAACGCTATCTGTCCACGACCCTGTTCGTGGAGAAGGAGAAACCCTCCTTATGTTTCTTCAATACCCTGGGCCGGAGCAAACAGGCCTTTGTGCCCCAGCATCTGGGGCAGGCGGCCATGTATACCGACGGCCCCACCATGGACGGCTATCTGACCCTGACCGACGCCCGCCGCCTCATGTTTGCCGACCTCCTGCGGCGCTACCTGGAATACCGGGGTTTTCACGTCAAACAGGTGGTCAACCTCACCGACCTGGACGACCGCACCATCCAGGGAGCTGAGGCCGCCGGCCTGCCCCTGGGGGCCTTCACCCAGCAGTATGTTGACGAGTTTTTCAATGATATCGATGCCCTGCGCCTGCTGCGGGCCCAGGCCTATCCCAAAGTCACCGAACACGTGGAGGATATGCTGGCCTTGACCAAACGGCTGCTGGAAAAGGGCTACGCCTATGAAAAACACCGCTCGGTCTACTTTGACATCTCCCGCAGCAAGGGCTATGGCAAACTCTCTCAGGTGGATTTGGCCAAGATCCGGGTGGGAAAAACCTGTGATCTGGACGATTATGAAAAAGACAACCCCTGCGATTTTACCCTGCTCAAAAGGGCGAAGCTGGCGGAATTAAAGCGGGGACTCTATTATACCACCGAATGGGGAAATGTCCGACCCAGCTGGCACCTGGAGTGCGCCGCCATGGCCCTGCGCCATCTGGGCGACTCCTTCGATATTGTCACCGGTGGAGCCAATCTCGTCTTTCCACACCACGAAAACCTCATGGCCATCTGCGAGGCGGCCACCGGCAAACCCCTGGCCCGCTACTGGCTGCATGCCGAACCGGTGCTGGCGGCCAAAGAAAGCACCGCGGCAAACGATGAACCTTTAACCGTGCGGGCCCTGCTGGCTGCCGGGATCTCCGGGGCCGATCTGCGCTACCTGCTGTTGGCCACCCATTATCGGAAGACGCTGCATATTTCCAAGGAGGCCCTGGAGAGCGCCCGCCGCTCCCGGAAGCGCCTGGACACCTTCCTGGAACGTCTGAGCCACGTCGAGCAGGGCGAGCCCTGGGACGATCAGGCGGAACACCTCACCACCCTCGTGGGCGATGTCGTGGCGGCCCTCGACGATGACCTCAACATCGCCGGGGCCCTGGCGGCGATTTTTAACTTCATCCGCCAGGTCAACAGCCGTCTGGATCAACGCCGCCTGGATCAGGACGGGGCCCAGGCCATCCTCCAGACCTTCCGGGAGCTGGACCAGGTGCTGGGAGTCATGAACTTCCCAGAAGCGGCCGCCGACGAGGCCATCGCCGCCCTGGTGGCCGCCCGGGAAGCGGCCCGGCAGCAGAAAGATTGGGCCCGGGCCGATCAACTCCGCCAGGAATTGGCCGCCCAAGGCATCGAAGTCTGGGATACCCCCACCGGCCCCATCTGGCGGCGCCGGCAAGGTTGACTCCCGACTCTTTCCGGCCATGCCACCGGATGACTGAAAGACAGGGTGGAATCCAAGATTTTCCTTTGACAAGGAGAGCAAAATAGACTAATTTATCTTAATACGGCGTGCCGGAGTGGTGGAATTGGTAGACGCAGGGGACTCAAAATCCCCCGGGCCTTGCGCCTGTGCGAGTTCGAGTCTCGCCTCCGGCACCAGCCATCTTCAGGATCATAACCTCCCCCAAAATCGTTATTCTTTATTTGGTCAACGGCATGGTCAATACCGCCCTTGACCATTTTTTTTGAGGCGCCGTCTGCCAGAAATACGAAAGCAAGAAAAAAAATAACTTTGGCAAAACGATTGTCAAGCCGGGGAATGATAATTATTTTGGATAATCATAAGTTTTGAAAGAAATTATAGTGGCAGATCAAGGGAATTCAGCGGCCAAGGCGGTTCCGGAGCGGCAAGGGTTACCGGGAATCTTGGCAATGGATCAGCGTGGCCAGGGAGCCTGGCAAGAATCGTCCTCTGCTTCCTTTTGGGCCTGAACAAAGGCTGATCGCCGCTGTCCGCTATTTATTGAAAAATCATAGAGTTAATATATACTACCCGAAAAGACTGTCAGGATAAAGTTGCCACTATTTTAATATAATTGATAGGTTAAATCTAAGTTGAGGTTTTTGCGAACTAATTGCCATGACTTATAAAAGTCACCCGCGAACCATGAACATACAGGTCATCGTCTTTGGTTAACTCGGGCGGGCACGGAGGCCCGCCCCACTATAAGAGAGCCTAAAAGAGAAGCTCTTCCGAAAACCGGCCAGAAACCGATTTTTCTGATGCGGGGGGTTGGGCCGGCAAGGATGCCGGCCTTACGGACTCCATTCCTATCTCTATGAACTATGAACTACTAACTTTATTTTCCAACTCATCAATATTGTGAGGGCAAGCCATTGGTTCGCCCCTATCGCCCCTCCACCAGGGCAATCTCCGCTGGGGTGAGGTCGTAGAGTTCATAGACCAGGGCGTCAATCTCCTGATCCGTGGCCTCAATGCGCCGGCGCAGCCGCTCCCGGTCCTGGGGCAGGCTGGCTGCGGCCAGGCGCTGATGCAGGTCCTGCATCTCCTCCACCAGGGCTACCATGCGGTCGTGACGGGCCGCGTCCGCGGGGTCGGTGAAGTCGATGAGGCGGATGGGGAGATTTTCGAGATATTGTTTGTTGGTTGCAAAATAACCGCCTCTAAATGGGGTTGCAATGCTCTTTAAGAATGCATTTAATAGATTTGAATTTAACAAGCCAAGAACGTATAAGTAATTTACATTATTATCAATTAAAGTTATGCCGTAAGCCCCTCCTCCTCCCCCTCCGCTTCCGACAAAGAAATATTTGCCATCATTATCAAAAGCAAAACAACTATATTTGGCTATTGATGGGGTTAATATTTTGGGACTACTAAATCTTGTATGATTTTTCTTATAAACATAACCATACCAATTTTGACCAAGCTTCCCTTTATTTCTTTCAATGAGGCGTTTACGATTTTTTATTAAATATTCCCATGTTAATGGGTATTTTTTATTATAATCCTCCGGATTAATTAATACTGATTTACCATCTATGATTTCATAAGGAAAAATTAATCTTTTGTTTAAATTTTTGTAGAAATATCTTTTGATGTTTAATGAGCCTTTTAATAATGGCTTCAAATGAACATTCTCAAACCAATGTTCAATTCCTGTTTGTTTTGATTTGCAGAGGACCAAGTTGTTTTCATTATTAATTTTAAGTTGTTCTAAAATATATACATCATCAGCATCAGTTTGCACACCAACAAATAAATGACTAATATCCCCCAGCTTCACCGGCATCTGCCGGAGTTTTTCGAATAAATCCGCGCCCCGGCCGATGGCGAAGTGCCATTCCCCGTAGCCGAGGCTGGCCGTCGGGATAGCTCCGGCTTCGGCTTGGCCGTCCCGGCGCCAGGCGTTGAGGTCGGTAACCTTGCTGACCCGGCAGGTGTCGGTCCCGCTTTTGTTAAGGAAGAGCAGGCAGGTGTAGGTGGTGGCCCCGGCAAAGACCTGTTGGTCGCCGAAATGGACCACGTCCGCCAGGCAGCGGCCCTGGCTGAGAAGGCGGCGCAGGGGCTCGCCGTATTGGGCGTTGAAGAATTTATGGGGCAGGATGAACCCCAGGCGGCCCTGCTCGTGCAGCAGCTGCAGGCCCCGTTCCACAAAGACCACGTAGATGTCGTAATTGCCCTGGCGGGCCGAGGCATAGTGTTCCTTGTAGAGCTCCACTTCCAGGGGGGCCCATTCTTTCATGGTCTGGATGCGGATATAGGGCGGATTGCCGATGACCACGTCAAAGCCGCCGGCGGCCATGATCTCCGGAAATTCCCGCGGCCAGTCAAAGGGGTTGAGCCGGGCCAGGTCATCGTCAGGGATAAGATTGAGCCGACCCCGGAAAAAGTCCGGGCCGATGAGGCTGTTGCCGCACTTGATGTTGCGGCCCAGGTCCGGCAGGGCTCGTTCGTGGAAAAGCTTGAGCTGGCCCATGGACTGCTCGTCTTCGCCTTCCAGGACCTTGAGGAGCAGGGAGAGTTTGGTGACTTCCACGGCCTGGGGGTCCAGGTCGACGCCGTAGATGTGGTCCAGGAGGATGCGTTTGCGCTCATTGATGGTGAGCTTCCAGAGGCCCCGGGCCGCCTGGTAAAGCCGGGGCTGTTTACCTCGAGCCCACTTGTTCGGGTCGGTGCGGTATTGCTCCAGGTGCCAATCCAGCAGATACTGATATGCCCCCAGCAGAAACGAGCCGGAGCCGCAGGCCGGGTCCAGGACCCGCAGTTTCAGAGCGGTCCGGGGGCTGATTTTTTTCTCCGCCAGGAGCCGGCCCACCGTCTGGCGGACGATGTAGTCGACGATATAGGTTGGGGTGTAATAGACGCCCCCGGCCTTGCGGACCTCGGGTTTGAGCTCCACCACGGCCCGGTGTCCGGGGGTGAGGCGGATGACCTTGCCCAGGAACTGCTCATACACCTGGCCCAGCAGATCGGCGGGCAGGACGGAGAATTCATAGGGGCTGTCGGGATAGTAGAGATTTTTCAGGATATCTTTGAGGATTTTGTCGTCCAGATTGAGAAAGGGCGTCAGGGTGTCCCGGTCATCGCTGCGGCACTTTTCCTCCTGGAAATGGAAAAGCCCGGAGTTATAGCGGTCATCGGCCTGTTGGAAGAGGGCAAAGAGACGGGGGTAGACCCGGTCGCCGTTCAGGAGGGCCTGGAGCTGGGCATAGGGTTCCAGACCCCGGTCCTCGGCGATGCGCAGGAAGATGATCCGGTCGATGGTCTGCTGCACGGCGAAGTTCAGTTCCCGGGAACTGAGGCCGGGATTGCGCAGGGCGAAGTTCCGGGCCAGGAGCTCCCGCCAGCGCTCGATCTCGGCCAGAAAGGCGGCGTCTACGGCGGCGGTGCCTTTCTTGACGTGCCGGGCTTGGGCAAAGGCGTCCAAGGAGCCGCGAAGGACGGCTTCTTTGCCAAAGAGTCCAGCCAATTCCGCCCACCGATCAGGGTAATCCTCATAGGCAAAGACAAGGATCCGGGAATGGGAGGCCTTATCGCCTCTGACCGGTTTGCTCCGGCAGTCATAAACGTGCAGTTCGGCGAAATTGGAGAGCAGGCTGAGGGGTAGTTTGGCGGACCAGCCATAGCGGCGCAACTGAAAGGCGGCTTCGTCCGCGTCTTTGAGGTGCAGAGACGGCTTTTTGGCCTCGAGGAAGAAGACCCGGCGGCCGCCAATGCGGAAGCTGTAGTCCGGGGCCTTGGTGGTGCGGCCGACTTTAATGGCGTCTTCGTGGATGACGTCTTTGTAAGCCTCGGCATAGCCCTGTTCGTTATCCACGTCCCAGCCCAGGGCTTTAAACAATGGGTCCAGAAACTCCCGACGGACCTGGGTTTCGTTATAGCTGGGCCGGGTGTACTGGTCCTGATTGCGGGCAAACCGCTCTACCAGTTCCAGGACTTTGGCAGGGGCGGAGGCAGGAGGTGCTGGCATGGGCGGCCCTTAACGATGACTAGAAGTTAAGAATTAAGCCAACTTATTGGAGGAGGTAATAATTTTGACCACTCGCTGACGCTCGTGGCTCGGACTTCTGTGCTTATCTCTTCGCCTGCCGTTCTCCGGAGAACTTGGAAGGTCGCTATCGTTGGCGGGCCTGGGCGGGCACGGAGGCCCGCCCCACTGAATCTCATTTTTCCGGAAACCGGAAACTGGAAACCAAAAACCAGAGCCTTATTGGCGAGGGTTATAATTTTGACCACTCGCTGACGCTCGTGGCTCGGATTTCTGTACTTATCTCTTCGCCTGCCGTTCTCCGGAGAACTTGGAAAGTCGCTATCGTTGGTTGCTCAGGGCGAGCCGGTGGCTCGCCCCTACAAGTATTTTTTATCATTATAACTTTTCCCCTGGCCCCTGACCACCAACCACTGGCCACTAGCCACTGCCCCCTTATGCCTCATCCCTTATCCCTTTTCCCTCTTCCCTGCCTTTGAAACTGGCGCACCTGGTACATAAAGGCCTCCATGCGGGTGCGGGTGTTGGTCTGTTCCTGGCCGTCGTAGGCCAGGTTGAGGAAGGGGATGTTGTTATGCTCTTCCCGGAAGCGTTTGAAGAGGGCGTTGACCACGGTGCCGGGCATGCAGGTGAAGGGCATGATGTTGACCAGGCCGCTGACGCCTTTGCGGACGAAATCTCTGGATTTGCCGATGCTGAGGATGGCCTCGCCCTCGAAGGAGGGGTGCAGATAGCCGGCGGCGTTGGCGATGAGGTCGGCGATGGGGGGTTCGCTGAGGTTTTTCAGGCCGCCCTGGAAGATCTGTTCCAGGCGGTGTTCGTCTTTCTGCTGCACCCGTTCGGTCAGGAAGACTTCCAGGAAGTTTTTCCACTTGCGCAGCTGCCAGGCCCGCTGTTTGGCGGTGTAGTTAACATAAAGGAGCCATTCGCTGATGGGGGCCATCCAGACTTCGGCCCCCAGGGCCTCCAGTTCCCGGATGGTGTCTTCGTTGGAGAAGGTGTTGGCCCGGGTGTAGATTTCGCCGACCACACCCACCACCGGCTTGTCCCGGAGGCCGTTTTTGGAGACGGCCTCAAAGGCCTGGCGGGCCCGGCGCAGGGTAGCCTCCAGGTCGCCCCGATCCCGCAAGGTATGGTATACCTGCTGCAGGGCCTGGGCGTAAACCTGGTCGGCGTCGCCGGGGTAGCGTTCGTAGGGCCGGGTTTCCCGGACCTTTTTCTCCAAAAGGTCGATGGCCACGATGCCCTGCCAGGCGATGCGGGTGAAATCATCGCCCACCAGGCCCAGTTCCTCGTACATGGTCTCAGTCTGATTGGGGGCGATGATGGGCACCTGGGGGAAGCCCAGTTCATCCAGGATCAGCCGCTGGAGGCGGTTGTATTGGCCAAAGCGGCAGGGACCGTCGCCGCTGGGCATGAAGAAGGCGCTCCTCTCCGGGTCGAAATCCGGCCGTTGGGTCATTTTGGCCATATCGCCGGTGGTGAGGATGAGGGGGTAGCACTCCTTGCCCGAGGTGAGGCGCCGGCCCCAGACCAGGGTTTCGGCATCGGAGGGCGGCAGGAGCTCGGCGTCGGTGCCGCAGGCCTGGAAGGCCGCCACCAGGGCCAGGGCGTGATCGGTCATGGGCGGCAGGTAGACCTTGCGCTTCTGGGGGTTGGCCACCCGGATGGTGATGGACGGCCGGGAGTGCACGCCGGCGGCTGGGGGCACATTCTTCAGGCTGTCCAGGAAGGCTTCCAGACGGGTGATGGCACCCACGTCGGCGGAATGTTCGTCAATCTCGATTTCCAGGAAGGGTTTGCCCCGCATCATATCCTTGAAAAAGTGCTGGATGAAGGAATCGGGGCCGCAGCTGAAGTTGGTGACATAGACGGCGTGGAGCCGCTTATCCTGGCGGATGAGGTCAGCGGCGGCGAGGATCTTCTGGCCGAACCGCCAATACATGGGCTTGATTTCGGCCAAAGCCTGGGCCGCATCCAGGGGCAGAAAGTCCATGGGGATGGCCAGCACCCCCAACTGCCGCAGCTTTCGGGGGAGATTGAGGTTCATGCCGCAGTCAAAGCCGTTGTAGGGCCGGCTGACGATGACCATGGCCCGGTCGCCCGGGGGCAGGTTCGCCAGGATCTCGCGGCCCCGGTCCTGGAGTTTATGGTAAAAGGCCTTCTGGGCCGCCTCCGCGGCCCGCATGGCCCGGTTGACGGCGAAGGACGAGACGCCCAATTCCTTGCCCAACGCCTGCAGGGAGCGGCGCAGCAGCCGGGGCCCCCGGCCAAAATAGAGGACGGGCGTCAACAACTTGGCACCCCGGGCGGCAAAATCAATGGTGGCCGGCACGGTGTAAGCCAGGGTCTGGGCCAGCGGGCAGACCAACCCCTGCTGGATCTCGGGATTACGATGGGGCAGATCGATGACGCTGGGCAGGAAGATGGTTTTGACGCCTTTAGCCAACAGGTCCAGGATATGGCCGTGGGCCACCTTGACGGGGTAGCAGGTCTCCGCGGCCATGCACTCCACGCCCTTATGGATGACCGCCTTGTTGGTTTTTTGGGAATAGACCACGCCGTAGCCCAGGGTCTCGAAGAAGGTGCGGAAGAAGGGCATCATCTCCTGGAAGAACATGGCCCGGGGCAGGCCGATGACGCCCCGCTTGCCGGAGCCGCTGGGTTCGGGGTCGTACAGCCAATCGTCCCGCTCCTGGAAGAGATCGGGCAGGTCGGCCAACTGCTGGTCCCGCCGCACTTCGTATTTTTCACAGCGGCCGCCGTAAAACAGGGGTTTTTCACCGCTGATCTTCACCTGCCGGATCTCGCAGGTGTTGGGGCAGCCCTGACACTCAAAGGATGAAATGGTATATTCCCGGTTGACCAGATCAAAGCCCTTGAAGTTGGATTGCTCCCAGGTCCGCTCCCGCATGGCCAGGATGGCGGCGCCGATGGCGCCGGTGACGTCGTGGTGGGGCGGCACGGTGATCTTTTTGCCGGTCACGGCCTCAAAGGCGGCGACGATGCCCCGGTTGGCGGCGGTGGCGCCCTGGTAGAAGACGGTGTCGCCCACCCGCCGCTCTTCTTTGACTTTGTTGAGGTAATTCTGGACAATGGAGTAGGCCAGGCCGGCCACCAGGTCCTCTTTGGCCGCACCCTGCTGTTGGTGGTGTACCAGGTCCGATTCCATGAAGACGGTGCAGCGTTCGCCCAGCGGCACCGGTTTTTTACTCTGCAGGGCCAGGGCGCCGAACTCCTCTCGGATGGCGATACCCAGCTTCTCGGCCTGTTCTTCCAGGAAGGAGCCGGTGCCGGCGGCGCAGACCTTGTTCATCATGAAATCGACGATGGCGCCGTTCTCCAGGGCGATGAACTTGGAGTCCTGGCCGCCGATCTCAAAGATGGTGTCAACGTCAGGGTTGATGGCCGCGGAGGCCGTGGCCTGGGCGGTGATCTCGTTGCGCACCAGGTCGGCGCCGATGAAATCCGCGGTCAGATAGCGGCCGGAACCGGTGGTGGCTGCGCCCAGGATGGTCAGGCGTTCGCCGAACTTGGCGCCGATGCGCTTTAAACCCTCGGTCACCGCCTCGAGGGGCCGGCCGGCGGTCATGAGGTATTCCCGGGCCAGAACCCGCATCTGGGGGTCGATGACCACGACGTTGGTGCTGATGGAGCCGACGTCGATGCCCAGATAGCCTTCGGCCCGTTCCTCGGGGCCCAGCTCCACCACCCGATAATGCTCTTCGGTCAGGGGCTCGGGCGGCTGCAGGGGCGGCAGGTGCCGCTCTTCGCCCTGGGTCTGGGCCAGATACTCCGCCAGAGCCTGGATCTGCAGGTGGAAATCCCGGGGCGGGTTTTCCCGGGCCACCTGGACGGCGCCGATGGCCCCCAGGGAGCAGAAATGGGGCGGGATGATGAGTTCGTCTTCGGCCAGCCCAAAGACCGTCCGGAAGGCCTGGCGCACGCCCAAATTGTGGGCGACACCACCCTGGAAGGCCACCGGTTTGTGGATGGTCTTGCCTTTGGCAATGTTGCTCTTCAGGTTGCGGGCCATGGCCAGACAGAGGCCGGCGATGATTTCGTAGTCCGGGGTGGCCCCCTGCTGCAGGTGGATCATGTCAGTCTTGGCAAAGACGCTGCAGCGCCCGGCCACCCGGGGCGGGGTGGTGGATTTCAGGGCCAACTGGCTGAATTGTTCGATGGTGTAGCCCAAGCGGTGCGACTGCTGGTCCAGAAACGACCCGGTACCGGCGGCGCAGAGGGTGTTCATGGCGAAGTCGACGATGACAAGGCCGCCCTGGGGGTCCTGATCCACCAGGATGAGTTTGGCGTCCTCGCCGCCCATATCAATGACCGTCCGGGCCTGGGGGAGAAAGGTAAAGGTGCCCCGGGCCTGGGCAATGACTTCGTTGACAAAAACGCCGCCCAGGGTCTGGGCCGGCACCTTGCCGCCGATGCCGGTGAAGGCGGCCAGGCGAAAGGCGTCGGCGCCGAATTGCTGTGCCAATTCCTGCAATATCTTCAGAGCGGTCGGCAGCGGTTCGCCGTGCGTCCGCCGATAATCCTCGTAGAGCACCTGACCGGCCTCGTCGAGAACCACCGTGTTGATGCTGACCGAACCGATGTCCATGCCCAGATCAAGCCTTGGCTTCATACAACCATCCTCAGAAGTCAGTGAGTAGAAAAGATATCAAGGATATGATGGATAGAGTGAAAGTTTCGAGTTTCGCCAGAAGGCGTCGGCTCCCTCTGACGAGCCGCGGCATCTTCTCTCCCGCATTACAATATAGCCAATCCTGGCGGAAATCTGCAAGAAGGTTTTAGAGTTCTTGAATTCTGAAGCGAGGCCGGAGCAGTTGGACACGTCGACGGCTGTGAGCCCACCCCGGTTTAGCCGGCCACGGTCTGGTAGAAAATCTGGTTCTCATGCCGGGTGGCTCGCACCCGGCCTTTCTGCTCCAGGAAGTGCAGCCGTTTGGCCACCTCGCCCTCGGGCAGGTGCAGCACCGCAGCCAGGTCGGCGGCGGTCTGCGGCCGCCGGGCCAGACTGGCCAAAAAATCGGCCTCGCTCAGGTCAAAATGGGGATGCTCCTGGTGAGCAAACGAGGCAATGACGCGGGCGTTCTCCCCCAGATACGCCGCCGCTGCGGCCAGGGCCTCAGGGCCGACGGCCAGGGCATAGTTTTCCACCACCGGCCGCACCGCCGTGTTGAGATGGACCTCATCGGGGCGGATGGCCTGAACAGCCTCCTTCAGGCGGGCAAGTTCCGCGGGCGTATCATTCAGGCCCTTCAGAAGCAGGATTTCCAGCCAGATCCGGCCGGAAAATTCCCGGCGCAGGGCCTTGAGGCCGGCAAGCAGGGTGTCAACGGTCACCCCCGCCAGCGGCCGGTTGATCTTCTCAAACAGGGCCGGAGTCACCGCGTCCAAAGACGGCAGGATGACATTCGCCTGGCAGAGTTCCCGGCGGACCTGGGGATCAGCAAGCAGCACGCCATTAGTCAGGACCGCCACCGGCACCCGGGTAAGCTGTTTCAAGTGAGCGATGATTTGACCCAAACCGCTGTTTAAGGTGGGCTCACCGGAGCCGGCCAAGGTAACGTAATCAGGCTCTTCCGGGCAGCCTTCAAAGTAAGCGGTCAGTTCGGCGATAATAGCCGCCGCCGGGATATACTCCCGCCTTTCCAGGGTCTTGACGGTGGTGCGGCCCACTTCGCAATAGATGCAGTCCAGGGGACAGGTCTTGGGCGGGATGAGGTCCACCCCCAGAGACAGGCCCAAACGCCGGGAGGCCACCGGTCCGAAAAGGTAGTTCATGGGTTAGCGAGAAGATGCGGTTGGTAGTTCTTGGTTCGCAGTTCGTAGTTCATAGTTCGTAGTTCGTAGTTTGTAGTGGTCAATTGTCAGTTGCCAGTAATCAATCTTATCGGGTGGGCCAAGCCCGCCGGGTTTTCTGGGAACGGACCGCGTTGTTATGGGAAACAGCCCAGTTGGCAGCTGACGATTTTGATGCGCAGTTCATTGAGTAATTCCCCCAGCCGGCTGCGGCTGATGCCCAATTCTTCTGCCAGCTTAAAGGCGGCGGCGCAGGGGATTTTCCCCTCCGGGGCCGCCGCCTGGATGCGGGCCTTGAGATCTGCAGTAGTCATTCCCACTCCTCCTCACTTCTCTCCCAACAGTTATTTTATAGCCCAAAAACTCCCAAAAGGCAAGAATTCACAAGTAAACCAAGCAAACAGCCAAGGGTCCCCTGGCGGGCCTGCCCCGCCCTCTCAAATAGACAAGTAAAACTGGCCCCTGGCCCCTGATTCAAAAAACCCCGCCCGGCGGGGCCAGGCGGGGTTGAAGAACACGGTTAGCGGTCGGGAGCTAATTGCGCCGGATGTTATTCCGGATGAAGTCAATGATCTGGTTGGTGGTGGCTCCGGGGGTAAAGATCTCGGCGATGCCGCTGGCCTTCAGGGTCGGGATATCTTCTTCCGGGATAATGCCGCCGCCCAGGACCAGGATGTCCTGGACGCCCTTTTCTTTGAGCAGTTCGGTGACCCGGGGGAAGAGGTAATCATGGGCGCCGGAGAGGCAGCTCATGGCGATGACATCCACGTCTTCCTGGATGGCGGCGCTGACGATCTGTTCCGGGGTCTGGCGCAGACCGGTATAGATCACTTCCATGCCGGCGTCCCGCAACGCCGCGCAGATCACTTTAATGCCACGGTCGTGGCCGTCCAGTCCAGGTTTGGCGGCCAGAACACGAATCTTTCTTTCAGCCATAGATAGTCTCCTTCAATCCTCGTATGCCGTTGCTACGGCGCTGATGCGGCTCCGCTGGCGGCGGCGGCCAGGCCAGGCCCGCCGCGCCGGTTCGTCGCCAGGAGGTCGCCTGCCCTCGTTACACAAAGGGAGCCGCTTCGTATTCCCCAAAAACCTCCCGGAGGGTGTCGCAGATCTCGCCCAGGGTGGCCATGGCCCGCACCGCCGACAGAATGGGGGGCATGAGGTTGGCACCGGTCTGGGCCGCTTCCTTCACACCGGCCAGGGCCTGGCTTACAGCCGCGGCATCCCGTTGGGCCTTCAACTCTTTGAGCCGCTCGATCTGCCGATCCCGCACCGTGGGGTCCACCTTCAGAAGTTCTTTGGGTTTTTCTTCCTGGACCTGGAATTTGTTCAGGCCGACGATGATCCGTTCGTTGGACTCGATCTCTTTCTGATAGCGATAGGCGCTTTCCTGGATCTCCTTCTGGATATAACCCTTTTCGATGGCCGTTACCGGACCGCCCATCTTTTCGATGGTGTCGATATAGTCCTGGGCCCGGGCTTCGATCTCGTCGGTGAGTTTTTCGATGTAATAGGAGCCGGCCAGGGGATCGACGGTATCGGCCACGCCGGTCTCATAGGCGATGAGTTGCTGGGTCCGGAGGGCCACTTGCACGGCCTGTTCTGAGGGCAGGGCCAGGGCCTCGTCCATGGAGTTGGTGTGCAAAGATTGGGTGCCGCCCAGGACCGCACTCATGGCCTGGAAGGCCACCCGAATTATGTTGTTCAGAGGTTGTTGGGCCGTCAAGGTGCAACCGGCCGTCTGGGTATGGAAGCGCAGCATCAGGCTGCGGGGATCCTTGGCGCCGAAGCGTTCTTTCATGGTCTTGGCCCAGAGGCGGCGGGCGGCCCGGAATTTGGCCACCTCTTCCAGGAAATCGGCGTGGGCATTGAAAAAGAACGACAGCCGGGGGCCGAAGGTATCAACGGGCAGGCCGGCTTTGATGGCGGCATCCACATAGGCAAACCCGTTGGCCAGGGTAAAGGCCACTTCCTGCACGGCAGTGGCCCCGGCTTCCCGGATATGGTAGCCGCTGATGCTGATGGTATTCCATTGGGGCACTTCTTTGGAGCAGTACTCAAAGATATCGGTGATGATCTTCATGGAGGGCCGAGGCGGGAAGATATAGGTGCCCCGGGAGGAATATTCCTTCAGGATATCGTTCTGGATGGTGCCCCGGAGTTTGTCATAGCTGATGTTCTGCTTTTCCGCCAGGACCAGATACATGGCCATGAGGATGGCCGCCGGAGAATTGATAGTCATGGAGGTGCTGACTTTGTCCAGAGGAATGCCCTTGAACAGGGTTTCCATATCCCAGAGGGAGTCGATGGCCACCCCGACTTTGCCCACTTCCCCCCGGGCCAGTTCATGGTCCGAGTCATAGCCGATCTGGGTGGGCAGGTCAAAGGCCACGGACAGGCCGGTCTGGCCGGCGTTGAGCAGGTAATGATAACGTTCGTTGGTCTCCTGGGCGGAGCCGAAGCCGGCGTATTGGCGCATGGTCCAGAACCGGCCCCGGTAGGCGGTGGGCTGCACCCCCCGGGTATACGGAAAATCGCCGGGGAAGCCCAACTTTTCCATATAGTCGAAGTCTTCTAAATCCAAGGGGGTATAGACCCGCTCCACCGGAATCCCCGAGGTGTTGACAAAGGCGGGTTTCCGTTCCGGCATCTTCTGCAGGGTTTTGGCGACCTTTTCCTCATATTTGGCTTTCGCCGCCTTAATGCGTTCCAAAGCTGACATACGTACTCCTTTTTCTCCCGGATGAGGGGCGCTGAACTCATCCTTAATGATTGGCAGAACCACTCCCGCCGCCCCGTGAGGCGCGGGTCTCGGGGCAGGAGCGGGCGGCAATGTCAGCGAAATCGGCGCATTGGCTGACCTGCCACTTTACCAATATAGCCAAACTTGGGGAGAGAGAAAACAAGAAAGTGGCGCCGGGCGGAATTTCAAGTCTGGTATGACAAGATCCAGAAAATATTTCTGACAGAAATTGTCAGGTTTTTTTGACAGAATTCCTGCCGTTCATTTCGTCTCCAGCGTGAAGACTCCCTGCCAATCCGCCGGGGGCGGCTGGCGCCGATACCGGACGAGGCGCTCCTGCAGGCAGAGGGTGGGAGGATCGCCGGGGTGTTGGCTCAAAACTTCCTGAAAAAGGGCTGCGGCCTCGTCCCACCGGCCCTGGCGGTAGGCGGCCAGGGCGGCGGCGAAGGTGGGCAGCCAGGGATACTGCCGGTGGTCCGACTGATATCCCAGCAATTCATAAATGGCCACGGGCTGGTGCCGGCCTTTGACTCGAATCAGGTCCAGCTCCCGGCAGAGGAAATCATCCTTGACCTGCTGGAAGGTGCTGTGGCTGAGGAGGATATGGGTGCCGTAAATCTTGTTGACCCCTTCCAGGCGGGAGGCCAGATTAACGGTATCGCCCATCACCGTATAATTGAAGCGTTCCCGGGAACCCACATTGCCGACAATGGCCGGGCCGGTATGGAGGCCGAGCCTGGCCTCAAGTTTGGGAAGGCCTTGCCGTTGCCACCTGTCTTGAAGAGGCGCCAGGGCCTTTTGCATGGCCAAAGCAGCACGGCAGGCCAGAGCCGCGGAGTTGCTCAAGGGGAGGGGCGCCCCCCAGAAGGCCATGATGGCATCGCCGATATATTTGTCCACCGTTCCTTGACCGGAGAGGATGATCTCGGTCATGGTGGTAAAGTATTCATTCAACAGGGAGATTAATTCTTCAGGAGTCATGTCTTCGGAGAGCGTGGTAAAACCGGCCAGATCAGAAAACAGGACGGTGAGCTCAACTTTCTCGCCGCCCAGGCGGAGGCGCTCCGGATGGGCTGTAATCATCTCCACCAGAGAGCTGGAGACATAGCGGGAAAAGGCCTGGCGGAGCCACCGCTTTTCCCGGACCGTCAGCAGATAATGGCCCAGGGCGTTACCGCCATAAGTCACCATCAGCCCCAGGCTCAGGAGCACCGGCGGCAGCCACCAGTGGTATTGCCAGAAGGAAAAAAGGGCCGTCCCGCCCACCAAAACCACCGTGGACAACAGCACCCAAAGGCCGGTCAAGGGGCTCAGGCGGGCAAAACCATAACCGGCTGCCAGAAATACCAGGAGGTAGAGGCTGATCAGCCAACGCCGGGGCAGGACCCGGCCGGCTGTGCCGGTCAGGAGGGTATGGATAATCTGACCCTGAATTTCCACCCCGGCCATGGTCTGGCCGGTCAGGGAAAAATGCGGCGTATAGAACATGTCCGCCTGCCCCTGAGGGGCGACCGTGGCTTCCAGCATGCGGCCCACCAGGACGATTTTCCCTTGGATACGGGAGGCCGGCAGGGGGTGGTCCGGGGCGATGACCTGGTAGTAGGAGACGCAATCCAGACTACGGGCGGGACCGGCAAAATTGATGAGGCCTTGGGAAGGGAGGGTCGCGTCGGGCTGCACCAGGTGCACGGCTACGGCCGCCAGGGTCTCCTGTCCGGCCAGGGTGGTCTGAAAACGGCGGACCACCCCATCAGGGTCCGGGGTCACCATGGCCAGTCCCATGCCGCGGGCGGAAGCGGCAAGTTGCGGCAGGGGATTCAGCACGATCTGGCGGCGGAAGTGGGGGTCTGCCGTCACCTCGATGGTTTTGGCCAGGACGACGTTCCCGGCTTCCCGCAGGGCCGCAGCCAAGGCCTCATCTTCGGCCCCGAGGGAAGGCTCGGCAAAGAGCACATCAAAGACTATCAGCCTGGCCCCGGCGGCCTGGAGGCGCCGGATCAGGTGGGCGTGCCAGCTCCGGGGCCAGGGCCAGGCCCGGCGCAGCTCCTGGAAAGAGGCTTCATCAATGCCCACCACCACAATGTCGGTCACCGGCGGCAAGGCCGGCCGCCACTGGTAAGCGAAGTCCAGGGCCCGATTTTCCAAGAACTCCCCCACCGGCAGAAAACTGGCCGGGGCCATAAGCCAAAAGGTGAGGAAGCCCAACAGCAGTCCCCGGAGCCGACCCTGTTGCCATACCCTAGAAAAAGAGGGCAAGTTTAAACAAAATCCTCCGGCTGGGGAAAAACCCCTCCAAGGCCACCGGCTCCCGGGCATAATAGAAGCGGCGGTCAAAGATGTTATTGATTTCCAAACTAACCAGACCACGTTTCTGGGGCAGGGCCTTGCCTACAAAGACATCGGCCACCCAAAAGGAATGGTCTCCCCGCCCCATGAGGTCTTGGTAAATTAAATAATTCCGCACCGAACCCTGCCAGCCCTGGGGGTGCAGATAGGAAAGGGTAAACCCGGCATCGAGTTCGGCAAAATCCCTCTGGGCCGGATCAGTCGCCAGATAATTGGGATCCACCTTTTTGACGCTGGTACCCAGGGCCAGCCCCCAGGAGGGACTGAGAATCTGATTAAGGCTGAGGCTGGCCACATACCGTTTCCAGCCCCAATAGGAGCGCTGATCAATAAAATTCCCGGACGCGTCCAAGACGGCTTCATACAGAGGGTTATCAATGCGGTTGGCGTTGAACTGCAGCACGGTAAAAGTCTTGGGACTCCACTGGGCCTCCCAGGCTACTCCCACCTCCCGGGTCATACCGCCTTCGTCAATATTAATGAGCCAGGGAAAGCCGGCCACCTGGGGCGGTACCAACGACGGGGTGGTGAAATAATGGGTATTAAGGTTGCGCTGCACCAGGAAGCGGAAGGTATGTTCGGCGTTGGCGAAAAAGTTTAATCCCACCCGAAAGTTCCACAGAGAATTGGACACCGGCCGGGCAAAACCGTAGCGGGAATTCTTGGAGTAATCTTTAAAGACGCCGGCTTCCACCAGAAATTTCGGGTGAATCTGCCAATAATCCAACAAATAGATGCTGTAAGACCGATCCGGCGGCCGGTAATTCTCGGTGATGACTTCGTCCAAAAAAGGCAGGGGGATGCCGAACACTGACCAGAGATAACTCTGCTCGCTGCGATATTTCAGGTGGCCGCTGAAATAATCAAATCCCACCATCAGAGTATGCTGCCCCCAGACCAGCTGTTGTTGGGCTTGAAGATTATACAACTCCCGAGGCGTCCGACGACTGCTGTAAATATCCAGATCAAAGAAAACGCCGGGGAATATCGCCGGAAACAACTCGTAGCTATATCTCTGATAATTTGTCGAACTGACTTTTTCGTTCCTATAAATGCCATAGAATAAAAATGTGGCATTGGGATTAAAACGGCGGACATAACCGAGTTCGTAGCTCTTGGAGTGAGAATATTGCCGCAGATAAGCCGACGGCTGGTAACCGAAATCGGTGAGGTTGCCCGTATCGCCGCTTTCAGAATCAAAATAGGTGAAACCAGCCAGGACGGAGTTTTTCACCGTCGGTTCATACTTGACCGACGTTATGGTTGAGTAATTTTTGTGGTCGCCGTACCTGCTTCGCAATCCCTGGTTTTCGTTGTAAAAAGCGCCGGCATCAAAGGCCAGTCCCGGCCGGCCGCCATAGGCCTCCAGGAAGTTCTCGGTGATCGCATGGCGGTTCGGCCAGCAGCCGATGCTTCCCTGGGTCAACACCCGCAGATAGGGCATTTCATACATAGGGGTGTAGTCAATGGTGGATTGGCCGACGAGCCCTTGACTGTAAGTATTCTCATTGGCCGGGGAGAGCAGCCGGTAGAGGAGCAAGGCCGACAGACCGGAACCCAGACGGTTGCGGGAGGCGCCAAAGGCGCCGCTCAGAAACAGGTAGGCCGAGGAATTCGTGGGATCCTTCTGCACCGAGGTCACGGCCTTGCGGTAAGCCCATTCGCTCAGATTCAACTGCAGGAAGGCCTTGGCCAGGTTGAAGTTGCGCACCGCCAGGTCCCGGTTCAGGGCCAGGCGGGTGCGGAAGACGGCGCGGTTGTCGTTCAGGGCGATGGAGCGGTTGATCTCCTGGATGGCCTCACCGGGGCGGTTCAGGTCGGTGAGGGCGATACCCTTATAGAGATGGGGAGTGGGATCGCGGGGGTCCAGGGTCTTGGCGTAGTCATAAACCTCCAGGGCCTTGGGGAAATTGCGCACCTGGTAGAGGGCTTTCCCCAACTCCGCTTGATACAGGGAGACGCGGGGTTCCAGCAGGGTGGCCAACAGGATTTCTGCCAACCCCCGGGACTGCTGCCGATACCGGAAGGCGATGATGCCGAGACCGAGGTGTGGTTCCCCCAAGCCGGGGCTCAATTCCACTGCCCGGGTGAACAGCCGTCGAGCCCCGTCAAAATCCCGAAAGCCCAGCCGGACGAATCCCGCCATGGCCAGGACTTCGCCGCTGTCTGGGGCTAATTCCCGGGCGCGGGTGATCGCCCGCTGGGCCCGATCCAGATAATCGGAACCCAACCAGATCTTGGCCAAGTAGATATAGGCCTCCACCGCGGTGGCATCCAGTTCAATGGCGGTATGGAAGCATTTGATGGCCCCGGGGAGGTCGAAGGAGGCTATTTTGACCAGACCCAGGCTGATCCAGGCCTGGGGGGAGCGAGGAGCTGTGGCAAGTAACTGCTCGGCCAGCTGGCGGGCCGTGTCTCTGCGGTTCTGGACCAGATGGATCTGTACCAGCAGTGAGGACGGCAGCACGAAATCCGGCGCCCGTCCCGAGGCTGCTTCCAAGCAGCGTTGGGCTTCCCGGGGATTGCCGGCCAATAGATGGAAATAGCCGGCCATGGTCTGGAGCAGGGCCGATTGGGGACGCCCGACCAATGCCGTCTGGATGAGCTGGAGGGCAGCGGTGGGATCCCCCTGGCGGTTGTGGGCCAGAGCCAGTCCCACCAGGCTGTAGTCGTTGGCTGGCTGTACCCGCTGCCAATGGGCCTGGGCCTGGCCGAGGTCGCCCTCCTGCCAGAGCAACCAGCCCATGAGGGTGAGGGCTGCGGGATTGCCGGGCTCCCGAGCCAGGATGGCGCCCGTCCGCTGCCGGGCTCCGGCCCAATCCCCCTCATTATAAGCGGTGGCTGCCTCCCGCAGCGCCGGAGTGGCACCGAAGAGCCCGTTTAGCTCCAGAGGTATCTCCCGGGACCGAAAGACGCCGGGATAATAAAGGGCCCATTGGACGGCGTCATCCGGATTGAGGACCACCCGTTTGGTGGGGGCCTGGCCGGGACGGGCCCAACCCTCCTCGCCGGCCGCCAACGTCACCCCGCCGTATTGGTTGGCGAAATTGACCATCCCCTCCAACATGGTCAGGACACTGACCCCGTCCCGGTCAACCCGCAGATTGAACTCCGTGCCGCGGATCGCCGCGGTAACCGCCGGGGTCTCCAACTCAAACCGGAACTTGTCATTCTTATTGCGCAGCCACACCTCCCCCTGCTTGACCCGATATAAGCTCTCCACCGTCTGGGTCAAGGCGGCGGGAATCATTTCGCCCAATTGTAACCGCGGCGAGGCCGCCACCTGGAGGAGTTCCAGACTGGTATTCTCATTGAGCTTTATCTGACTTTCATCTCGGCAGAGGATGGCCGCCCCGGAAGCGGGACCGGTCTGAATGACGTCGCCGGCCAGCAACACCTGGTGGAGCTGGGCCGGTTGCCATTCCCCTCCCCCCCCGGTCTTGATGGTAACCTGACCGAAGATGTTGACGATCTGGCCGACGGGATCGGCGGCTGGGGCCGTCGCCCCTGCAGCCGTCAGGAGAAGAACCGACAAGGTCAGAATACCGACAGCCCGGGCATAGATTCGAGTATACATACCTTCCCTCGCGGCCATGGAGAACCGGTCTGACCCCAATTTCCTTTGATGGGGGTCACATGTTTCTGGAGTCTCTTCTTCCATCCCTGCCGGACCGCCAGAAGCCTGCCATCTGGCCGATATTATTCTTTTTGATAAAAAATTTCCACTGTTTTTTCAATCTGATTAATATTCTTGGAGAAAGGGGCCTGAGGGCTCAGGCAACCGAATCGGTTAAGGGAGGATGGCATTTTATTTGCAGAAAATAGGATGAGAGGAGGGTGACATGATGACTCAGGTGTTCTTTTACTTTCTGGCTGTCTGCGAACTTGCCATCCTTGGACTGCTTATTTGGGGCATTATCGCCAAAGTGAGGCACATCCTGAAAAGCTATTATTGGGACCTGGATGATCAGAAAGTTGAACATAGTGTTTCAATATCTGATCATTAACCTGGTGGGGTCCTGCCTGTCCCTCCCGTTTTGGCCACAGGGCTGACTGCTCAGCCACGGCCCCCCGGACCGAGGCCAGCCCTCCCTGCGCCGGCTCCACGGAACTTCGACCGGAAAGCCGCCGTTCCTTTTTCCTATCTAACAGCTGTCCTGCCGTTCCCACAAAAAAAGCCCCTAATGGGGCTGTAAAATTCCGGCTGGATGGTGGCGGGGCCCAGAATCGAACTGGGGACACGCGGATTTTCAGTCCGCTGCTCTACCGACTGAGCTACCCCGCCAGAGCCAAATAATAACAATGTATACTTAAAGAAATTCAGCCCCAGTGTCAAGGAGAAATTTGCCCGGCTGCTGGCGTTTTAGGCCACCGAGGGAAAAAAATGAATAATGGATAGCGGTTAGAAAAGATTAAAGGCATGGACGGGGATAAAAAAATCTGTTACGATGCCGGCAGGGACGGGGACGGCGTTCTTGGCCGGTAGTTTTTCCCTGAGAGGCGGGACATGCCCGGCGCGATCATCCTGATTATTGACGCTGCGTCTGAAGATTATCAGGCCCTGGCAGCCATCCTGGGTCAAGGGGGCTACCAGATCCAGGGCTGGCAGGACCCAGCAGGTGGGGATTTTCCCGGGGACGTTGCCTCCCCCGATCTGATCCTCCTCAATATCCAAACAGATTTCGGGTTGAAGCGCTTCCGGGAGATTAAAAGCCATCCACAGCTGCGTAATCTGCCCATAATTTTTCTGCTGGTGAAATTTGACCCCGATTTTGCCGCCCGCAGTCTGGAAATCGGGGCGGATGACTTCCTGGCCAAACCCTTCCAGGCCGGTGAAGTGCTGGCCCGAGTAGCGGTGGCCCTGAAAGTCCGGGAGCGGGAAGCCCGTCTGGAGATGGTCCAGGACCGCTACCGCCGCCTCTTTGACGATAGCCCCCATGGGATCTTTGTCACCGATCAGTCCCGCCGCCTGGTGGATTGCAACCCGGCGTTGCTCTCTCTCCTGGGCTATGATGAAAAGACGGAGGCCCTGGCCGGGGTGGAGTTGGGAGAGGACTTTTTCTATTCACCGGCCGATTATCAACTTTTTCAAACGTTATCGTCTCAAGAAGGCACCTTTGGCAAGGTCCGGGTCCGATTGAAACATCGGGACGGCCATCCGGTCACGGTGCTCATGAGCGGCCAGGTGTTGCGGGGACGTCCCGAACGGGTGGTGGCCTACACCGATCTGGACCTGGACCTCAGCGACCATCCGGCCCATATCCCGGCCCATCTGGCTTCCCTCAGCGGCCGCCCGGCCCGGAAGCAATCTCTCCTGAACCTCATCACCCGGCTGTTGCCCTTTGCCGGCAACCTCCTGTCGGTCCTGAAACTCACCGAATTGTTGGGAGGGCGCTATGAAAAGATCAGGAGGCTGGGGCAGGGAAGCTACGGAGAAGTGTGGCTGGTCCTGGATACTGAAGCGGTGACCGAGGATCAATATTATGTGGCCAAGATCCCCTTTTCCCGGGGATACAATAAGATGTTCCGTCGGGAAGCCGAGATCTGCCGCAAGCTGGCTCCCCACCCCGGGGCGGTCCGATTGATCACCACCCTGGAGGAAGGGGGGCGTTTGATCCTGATCCAGGAGTTCGTCCAAGGTCACACCCTCCAGGAGCTGCTGGAGCAGGGGGAATTGGCCGAGCCGGTCAAAGAGCGCCTCATCCTCAAACTGATTGACGTGGTCGCCCATGCCCATAAGCTCCAGATCATGCATCGGGATATCAAGCCCAACAACATCATGCTCGGACCCGAGGATACGGTGAAATTAATGGATTACGGTGCGGCCAAGGAGCTTCGGGAGCGGGAGATCAGCGCCACCATGGTGGGTTCCCGCCCATACATGGCGCCGGAGCAGATCATGGGCAGGAGCCAGCGGCGGAGCGATGTCTGGGCCATCGGGGTCATCATGTACCTCCTCTACACCGGCCTCTTGCCTTTTTACGACGATCTGGAAAAGAATCTCATCGACCTCATTCTCCAAAAAGAGCCCATCCCCCCCCGCCAGGCAAACCCCGAGATCCCTCCGGCCCTGGAGGCCATTATCCTCAGATGTCTCCAGAAAGACGTGACCGCCCGTTATGCCGACGCCCAAGCCTTGCAGGATGACCTGTTAAGCCACTTTCCCGATTATGGCTGTGAGCCCATCACGGCTGATCTCCTCAAGATTTAATCCGCCCGTGTTGCCGGGGCTGGCCGCCTTTTCCCGAGACTGTCGCTCCCGGCTGCAGCCCCCAAAAAAAGTGGGCGGGGAGACCCCGCCCAGATCCAAGGGCGTTGAACCGGCCGCCGATGCCAGCTACTTCTTGGGTTTTTCGGTGCGCAGTTGTAAAAGCAGGGCCTCGGCGGCAGCCTGATCGGCAAACTTGGTTTTGCTTTCCAACAGTTTTTCCAGGAGATCCATGGCTCGATCCACATCACCGTTCTTGGCCAGGGCTGAAGCCAAGTGAAAGCGGATGGCGGGATTTTCCGGGGCCAACTCCGTGGCCTGTTCCAGGTAGGTCACGGCCTGGCGATAATCACCCTGTTGATAGAGAATCCAGCCTTTGGTATCCATGATATTGGGATCTTCCGGGGCGTCGTCCAAGGCCTCGGTGACCAATTGCAGCGCCCGCTTGTTGTTCTCGGGGGAGCTTTGGTGAGTAGCCAACAGGTAGGCCAGGTTATTCTTTGCCAAGGTGGCGAAAAGGTTCCTGTCAATCATCTGTTGGTAGGCTGCCATCGCCTTGGGGTAGTCCTTGCGGCCTTCGTAATACATGGCCTGAGCCAAACTGTAAAAACGTGGGGCCTTGGGATCGGCGGCCTTCCCGGCCAGCAGCTCCTCTACTTTCTCCTGGTCGGGGTTCATTTGATAGGCAAACACCAGCAGGCGCAGGGCGGAAAGCTGCTGGGGATTCAGCGCAAAGGCCTTTTCCAGGTTTTTCGCCGCCTCTTCGGGCTTTTTCTCCAGCAGATAGATTTCACCTAACATCTGGAGGAGAATGGGGTTATCAGGAATGGCCGCCAGGCTTTTCTGCACCACCTCCAGGGCCTTCTGGGGTTGTTTTTTTTCTAAATAAATGCCGGTGAGGGTCTGTAAAGCCGGGAGGAATCCCGGGTTCTGGGCCAAGGCCTCATTCAGGAAGGGAATGGCGGCATCGGGTTTCTTCTGACGCAATTCCAGGCGGGCCAGTTCAAAATTCCCCTGGGGATTTTTGGGTTCTGCGACCAGCATCTTTTTATAGGTGGCCCGGGCGGCCGCAAAGTCCCCTTTGGCGGCATAGACCTCACCCAAGGCTGCCAGGTTAAAGAGGTCCTTATCATTGTAACGGAGATAGCTTTGGATGGTGTCTATGGCCCCCTGGTAATCCTTATCCTGGAGATAAAGGCCATAGAGAAAACGGCGGGCCTCCAAAAAGTCCGGCTTTAATTCAATGGCCTTCTTGGCCTGGTCCCGGGCCTGTTCCTTCTCTTTGTTCAGCAGATGGGCCTGGGCCAGCCACAAGCGGGCTTCCGGGTTCTGGGGATTGTCTGAAACGAGGAGGCGGAAATTATTGACTGCCGTCAGGCCGTCTTTTTTCTTTAAGGCCAACAGCCCCATGGTCTGGACGGCGGTCATGTCTTTGGGGTTTTCCTTAATAACCTCACCGGCCAATTGCTCGGCTTCGGCAATCCGGCCCCGTCCCGCATGGATAGTCGCCATCCGGTTCTTGGCCTGTAGAGCCCCCGGGCTGGTAGGGTCTTTGTCTACCACCGCCTGCAGGGTCTTCAGAGCCCGGCCTTCCATACGGCGGGCCAGGTAGTAGTCTGCCAGGGCGAAGCGGGCGTTGTTGTTGTCCGGGTGGTTGTCCACAAAGGTCACCAGTTCCTGTTCGGCCTCTTTGGCTCGGTTGCGGCTCAGTAGGAAGCGGGCCAATGTGACCACGTGTTTTTCATTATTCGGTTCCAGAGCCATCTGCTGGCGCAGGGCCTGTTCCGCCTTGTCAAATTCCCTGGCCTGCAGATAGTGTTGAGCCAACTGGGCCTGCAACGCCGGATTCTGCGGCTCCAAACGCACCGCTTCCTGGAGGTATTCTTCCCCTTTGGCAAACTGTCCCTGGGCATCGGCCACGGAGGCCCTGGCCAGATACAGTTCCTTCTTGTCGGGAATGGCCGCCAAACCCTCCTCCAAGATCCGTTCGGCAGCCTCTAGATTTTTCTGAGAGGCCTCGATCTGGGCAGCTAAAAGGTAAACCTCGAATTTTTTGGGGTCCAGGGCCTTGATCTGCGCCAGTTTATCCTTGGCTTCGGTTGCCTTGCCCTGGGCATAGGCCAGGCTGGCCTCCAGGAGCAGGGCATCGGTATTCTTGGAATCCCGTTGTAATATTTCATTTATCTGACGCTGGGCTTCATCGAATTTCTTTGCCCCCAGGTAGATTCGGGCCAAGAGGATGCGGGCCTCCAGCAGATTGGGGTCAAGTTCCACGGCCTGATGTAATCCCCCGAAAGCCCCGCGAAAATTTTCCAGCTTCATCTCGGTTTTGGCCAACCACAGGAAGGCCGGAGCGAACTTCGGGTCTATCTGCAGCGCATTTTTAAATTGCAGGCGAGCCCGAATAAAATCACCTTTTTCGTATAATTCTTGCCCGTGCTGCAGGAACTTATCCCGCTTCTGTTCCATGGTCTGGCAGCCTACAGCCACGCAACAGCATATCAGCAGGATCAGGAACCACCACCATTTCCTGGTCAGGCCTACTCTCATCGCCTCTTCCTCTTGGTATCTAGATTTTCTATCTTCAGGTAATCATTACAAGATAAGGATAACGGCTGGTTGCTGAATTCTTCGCCAAGCCCGGCCCTCCGGCTCAGGAAGAACAGTATCGAAAAGCCGGTTAGCAGTTTATTATAGCAAAAAATTTATTTTTTCTCAATTTTTCTTGAGTTAAAATCAAGGTCATCGGCACTGGAGTCTGATATTTCCCCAAGGAATTTTGGGGTACCCATGTCATGTCAATTTATCGGCTTGTTGGAGAGGAAAGGTTAGTCATGCATCTTCACTCCTTGGAACATGTTCCCTTTGAGGACTTGGCCCAGATCGGGGTCTGGGCCCAAGACCGTGGCCACAGTGTCAGTCGCACCCGGTTTTATGCCGATGACCCCCTGCCGGCCTGGTCGGATTTTGACTGGCTGGTGATCATGGGAGGCCCCATGAATATTTACGAGGAGGTGCAATACCCCTGGCTGGCGGCGGAGAAGGCTTTTATCGCCGAGGCCATCCAACGGGGTAAACTGGTCCTGGGCATCTGCCTGGGGGCTCAGCTCATGGCCGACGCGTTGGGCGGGCCGGTCAGCCGGAACCATCAGCGTGAGATCGGTTGGTTCCCCGTAACCTTGACGCCAGCAGCGGCCCAAACCGCCGCCTTTCGAGGCTTTCCCCGGGAATTCATGGCCTTCCATTGGCATGGCGATACCTTTGCCATTCCACCCGGTGCTCATCAGGTTGCCAGCAGCGCCGCCTGCGCCAATCAGGCCTTTGTCTTCAACCAAAGGTGTGTGGGGCTGCAGTTCCACCTGGAGTCCACCCCTGCCAGTGTGCAGAAGCTTGTGGATAACTGCGGCGAAGAGATAACCGACAGGCCTTTTATCCAGAAATCTGCAGCCCTGCTGACCCAGGAAGAATTTTTCCTGGACATCGGCAAAAACATGACTAAGTTGTTAGACAATATGGCGACTCTGGGTTAGCCAGCACCCAGGGCGCTGCTTCCATCAACACATGAGCTTACAGGAGGTGTCTTATGGCAGATACCAGCCCAGAGGTGGCCCGCCTCGGCCACCCAGCCCCGGATTTTGAAGCCATCGCCTATGCCGGCGGGGATTTCAAGAACGTCAAATTGTCCGATTACCGCGGCAGATGGGTCATTCTCTTCTTTTATCCCGCAGATTTCACCTTTGTCTGTCCCACGGAACTGACCCAGTTGGCCAACAAATACAAAGAACTCCAGGAGTTGGGGGTGGAGGTCCTGGCCATCAGCACCGATACCCACTTTACCCATAAGGCCTGGCAGGATCACGAGCTCTCCAAGCTGGTGGAGGGGGGATTGCCCTATCCCATGCTCTCCGACGCCAATGGCCGCATCGGCCGGATGTATGAGGTCTATGATGAAGAATCGGGGTTGGACAACCGAGGCCGGTTTATCATTGACCCCGACGGCATCATTGTGGGCATTGAGCTGACCCAAGCCGGGGTGGGCCGCAGCGTCATCGAACTCATCCGTCAGATCAAGGCCTGTCAATATGTCCGGGGGTCCGGCGAAGCCACCCCGGCGGGCTGGGAACCGGGGAAAGCCACCCTCAAACCCGGTCGCGATCTGGTGGGCAAAGTCTGCGATTTCTGGTCCCCGGAATAGACCCCCGGGTCACATCCCGGTTTAGAGAAAAGAAAGGGTGAATATGGCACCTACGACCTCCGACGGCGGCTGGAGCCCCTACCTGGCCGGAGCCCTGAGTGGGCTGGTGTCGGTCCTGTCGGTGGCTCTCGTCGGTAAATTCTTCGGGGCCTCCACCACCTTTGTCCGCACCGTGGGCCTGCTGGAAAGCATCGTCGCTCCCACCCGGGTAGCTCAGATGGCACTTTTCCAAAAAGAAGCCCCCATGATTGATTGGCAATGGCTGTTTGTGGTGGGTATTTTCTTCGGCTCTCTGATCTCCTCTCTGAGTGACGGCAGCTTCCGGTGGCAGGCGGTGCCCGATATGTGGGCCCAGAGATTCGGCCCCCGTCCGGCTCCCCGGGCCATTGCCGCCTTTTTGGGGGGAGTGGTGGCTATTTTCGGGGCCCGGATGGCGGGGGGCTGTCCCAGCGGTCATGGTCTGAGCGGCGGCATGCAGTTAGCCTTAAGCAGTTTTGTCGCCCTCATCTGCTTCTTCCTGGGCGGCCTGGCGACAGCCCGCCTTCTCTACGGCGGGAGGAGGTCATCATGACGACCTTATTGGCCGGACTCGTCACCGGGGTACTCTTCGGCTTCCTCCTGCAGAAAGGCCGGGTCCTGCGCTATGACAAACAGTTGGGAGCCCTGCGTCTCCTGGATATGACCATCATTAAGTTCATGCTCTCCAATATCCTGGTGGCCATGGTGGGCATCTACCTGTTGAGCGATCTGGGGGTGGTCAAACTCTCCATCCGCAGCCTTAATCTGGGGGCCAACCTCATCGGCGGTCTGCTCTTTGGTTTGGGCTGGGGGCTGTTGGGCTACTGCCCCGGAACCTCCCTGGGGGCCATCGGCGAAGGCCGCTGGGATGCCGTATGGGGCATTCTCGGCATGCTGGCCGGGGCGGGCCTCTACGCCGAGGCCTACCCCTTCTTAAAAAATACGGTGCTCTCCTGGGGAATTCTGGGCCGCCTCACCTTGCCCCAGGTCCTGGGCCTGAACCATTGGCTGGTAATCATCATCTTCATTATCGGCAGTCTGCTCCTTTTCCGCTTCTTTGAGCAACGAGGGCTATAACCTCGCGGCGTCCTTGGCGTCTTCGCAAGCAATGAAAACCTGACTTGATGGATCCTTGCCTTGAGCGTCAGTCTGAGAGGGCGGGCCGGGCCCGCCTTGCTCTAATTCCTGTCTCCGATAAAAATTAGATTCAGTGGAGGCGGGCCTTCAGTGCTTGCCCCGCCCTGCCAGTTGCTGCCCCCTGGCATCTTTTTAGTGCGCGGGTGATTTTTCTAGGCCAATGACTGCCGCCAGGACCTCTGCTGGCGACAGCTCGGCAAACTGCCCTGCCTCAACAAGCGGCGGCAGGTTTGATTCCCTCCTTGCCGCGACCCAGTCCGACCATTCCTGCCGGTTGCCCGTCCCCAACAGTTTGGGTCTCAGGAAGATCATCCCGACCACAATTTTTCCTGGTCTTGCTAAACCGACAAAGGGGAGAACGGCTTGAGGGGTGGGTTGACTTAGGCCTAAGGGGGAGATTGGTGACCGGGAGCGACAGGCCGGGAACTTGAGGCCTGTTTGGGCGGTTAGAGTGGAGAGGCGGGGACGTTATTCAGGGGTGCAGGGAAGCGGTCTGGTAGTCCCAACGGGACTCGAACCCGTGTCTCTGCCGTGAGAGGGCAGTATCCTAGGCCACTAGACGATGGGACCACTTTTTGTTATGTAAGATATTTTTTCGCCCCTGTCAACCCTTTCGCACCTCCTCGACGGGATTTCTATGGTATACTTGACGGCAGGTCGGTCCATGGAGCTGGACCCAGCCGCCGGCGCGGTCCTGGCAGGCGTTTCCGGGAGGAGGAGCAATGCTGAAAAATATCCTGGTGTTCTTAGATGGCGGGGAGGAATCCCAACGGGGTCTACTCGCCGCCGTGGCCTTGGCCCACATTACGGGGGGACGGATTCGCGGGATCTTTGTTAAAAAGATCGAACTCATCGAAATGGGCCTGTTGCCGGCCAGCCCCGACCTGGCAGGGATGCCGCCGGTCATATTGGATTCCGAATTGCTGGCCACCCTGGAGGCCGAAAAGGATAAGACTGCCCTGCGGTTGGCCGAAATCTTTACAGTGACGGCGGGCTCCCTGGCCGATGGCCTGCAGGTGGTGCGGGGCGAGGTGGTGGAAGAATTGGTGCAGGCCAGCCATAGCGCCGATGTGGTCATCATGGGGCGAAACCGTCTGGCCACGGGTGATGAAAGCGATTGGCTGAGTGAGATCACCCGGCAGGTCTTGAAGCAGTCCTGGGCCCCCATCCTGCTGCCCGGCAAACACCCCCAGGAGTTGTTCCAGGGACCTTTTCTGGTGGGCTATGACGCCAGTCAGGCAGCCAACCGGGCCCTCCGACAGATGGCCCGCCTGGCCTCCTTGACCCAGGCGCAGCTGACAGTGCTGGCCGTGGGGCCTCCCGAGGTTACGGCGCTCCGTCTGGAAGAGGCCCGTCTTTATTGCCAACCATACCGGCTGAACCTCTCTCTGGAAGCCCGGGAGGGTAAAGCCGTTGAGGTTCTCCAGGCCTATGGCGGTGAACGTCCTTTCTCCCTCATCGGTCTGGGTGCCCATGGTCATTTTAAGATTAAAAACCTGCTCCTGGGCTCCACCGCCGAGAGGATGCTGCGCCGATTATCCCAAGGTTTTCTGGTCTGCGCCCGTTGACAGCTGCTTCGGTTGGGTAATGGCGCTGACCCGATGGGCCGCCCTTCAGGGAGCCGGTATGGACCGCTGCCGGCCGATGCCCAGGTCGTGCAGGGGGATGAGGATGTCGGCGACTTCTTGCACCCTTTTGGCGCTTTCATAGGCCTCGATGAGGTTCAGATGCACCCCCGGCGGCACCACCGGACCGGTGGCGGGAAAATTCTGATCGTTGCAACAGAAGCCGGTGATCACCGCCCTGCCCCGGACGGTATTGACCACCACCGACTGCCCACCCACCGTGTGCCCCGGCGTTAACATGACGCTGACGCCATCCACGATCTCCTGATCGCCGTCCACCAGCACCACCTCATTGGCGTCCAACAGATCAGGAAAGTAGCGGTGATCCACTGGGTGGGGGTTGGTAAAAAAGTCATATTCCCGCCGCTGCACATAAACCCTGGCATTGGTGCATTTATAGTCATTCTCGCAGTGGTCATTGTGCAGATGGGTGTGGATAATGATATCAATATCCTCCGGCCGCAGATGGTATTCGGCCAGGGCATCTTCAAATTCCTGTATCTTCAGGCCATAGGTCTCTTCCACCTCCGGTGGTACCACGAACTGTTCCAGTCCCGTATCCACCAGGATCTTCTCTGGCCCGCCCTCCAGATAGAAGACATAGATGGGGATCCAGATGCGTTTGCCATAGCCTTTGAGATAGGTCATGATACCCTGGTCTGTGGCATTGGCCCCCACCACCAGGGGGTGTATGGTATAGGTGGTCATAAGCCCTCCGGGAATAACAAGGTTCCCTAATTATATCCGCTGGCAATGCCCCTGGCAAAAATTGCCGCGACCAATTGGTGTGGGGGTTGCTTTCTTTTCGCCACCACATTTGATAAAGTAAAAACAGGCGGCGGTGCCAATGACCTTGGCCGGACCGCCGACCGTTGCACGGGCGTCAGGAGAATCAGGCCTGGAAATGGAGTAGTTATGACCCAACGGGAAGCAGCCCTGGCCGGAAAAATCACGCCGGCCATGGAGAGTGCGGCCGCGAAAGAAGGAGTGAACGCAGAGTTTCTCCGGGACAGTTTGGCCCGGGGGACCATGGCGTTGCCGGCCAATATCGGGCACCACAATCTGGACCCCATCGCCATCGGCACCGGGGTGCGGGTAAAGATCAACGCCAATATCGGCACGTCGCCCCACGATGTCAATCTGGAGAAAGAAAAGGCCAAATTGGCGGCCGCCCTCCGCTACGGGGCCCATACGGTTATGGATCTGTCCACCGGCGGTGATCTCAATGCCATCCGGCGGGAACTGTTGGCCTGCTGCCCGGCGCCTTTTGGGACGGTGCCGATTTACCAGGTCATGGCCGAAGCCAAAAAGTTGGACGATGTCCGGGCCGATGATATCCTGGCCGCGGTGGAGCTGCACGCCCGCCAAGGGGTTGATTTTGTCACGGTGCACTGCGGCGTTACCCGCCAGGCTTTAAAGTTACTGAACAGACGCGTCACCGGGGTCGTCTCCCGGGGCGGCTCATTTCTGGTGGCCTGGATGCGCCGCTTCCAACAAGAGAACCCCCTCTATGAGCGGTTTGATGAGCTCCTGCACATTGCTCGCACCTATGACGTCACTTTGAGCCTGGGAGATGGACTGCGGCCCGGCTGCCTGGCCGATGCCGGGGACAAGGCCCAGTTTCAGGAGCTGAAAATTCTGGGCGAACTCACCCAACGGGCCTGGGCCGCCGGCGTCCAGGTGATAATTGAAGGGCCCGGCCACGTCCCCTTCCACCAGATCAAAAAGAATATCCGTCTGCAGCAGAAATACTGCCATGGAGCGCCATTTTACGTCCTGGGACCGTTGGTGACCGATGTGGCGGCGGGCTATGATCATATTGCCGGGGCCATCGGCGGCACTTTGGCGGCCAGTCTGGGGGCGGCCTTTCTGTGCTACGTGACGCCGGCGGAACACCTGAAGCTGCCCGAGGTCCAGGATGTCATCGACGGCGTCATCGCCTCGCGCATCGCCGCGCACGCCGCTGACATTGCCCGGGGCCTGCCCGGGGCCGCCGCTTGGGACCTGCAAATGTCCCAGGCCCGCCGCGCCCTGGATTGGGAAACCCAGATCGCCCTGGCCATGAATCCGGACAAGGCCAAGCTGTATCGGGAGATGAGCCAGGCCCAGGCTGATCAGTGTACCATGTGCGGCCGCTTCTGCGCCATGAAGGTCTTTGACGACCGATTTGATGAGGAAAGTTCTTGAACCCCGGGATTCCGAACCCAGGAGAAAAAATTAAGGGGGGCTAAGCCCCCCTGCCGAGTATCGCCTTGCCGCTCCGTCAGCTGCCGCCGGGTCAGACGTTCCCCCAAGGCGTGCCAGTCTGCCGCTCACTGCCGCTCACGGGGCGACGGTTAAAAATCTTCACCGTGGCTTGCCGATCCTCGGGGTTCTGCAGAAGATGGCGCCGCCAAGCCTCTTCATTGGTCTCCCCCGGCCGAGCTTCTACCACCGCCACATGCACCGCAAAATAATGGCAAGGCCGTTGCCGCCTCATCCCTTTGACAACATTCATAGCTTCACTCCTTGTGAATGGCAGAAACCCAACTCATTGCCGGCAACAGGGGCCGAACTATCTGCGGTTCACCTCTATGGTAGATTATCGGAAAATACTGGGGCCGCGGGAAAGGGGAAGCGGCGTCCGGGAAGGGAGATAATCAACAACCCCCTTTACCCTGATACCATTCACTGCCCGCCTCTTCCCGTTGCTATCGGCCGGCAATCAAGCTAAGATAAATCAACGGATATTATCGGCTAGGGGGACACCTACGCCCCCGGCTCCAACCCCGGATCATCGGTCCAACAGTAACAGTCTGAGCTATGGAAAAGAGAGAAGGGTTAGCCTTTTTTAAGCTGATTTATATCATATCAGAAAATCTACTTCTGTAAAGAAATATTTTTATTTTTTTGGCCGCGACAGCGGGGCTCTTTGGTGTTTCCACCGAGGCACGGACTGAAGGGAGGCCTTCCAGTCGTCGTCTGGAACGGCTTGGGGGTTGCAGGATCTGATCTGCCATGATGACATGACTTCTTGTCCCCGCTCCAATTTTCCGTAGCTTTGGGGAGTTTCTCCAGATTTTCCTTTATGGCCGGGCGGTTTTTTACTACAATAGATCACGGCTTCAGGGGCACCGGCAGCAGCGGGCCTTGCCGGGCAGGGTGGGGGCCGGATCGGGAGGAAAGGATCGGGGATATGGAAGAATTGTTGGTTATTGCCCAAGGAGAGCATGATATCGGCATCCTGCCCAAGATGGCCAACCGCCACGGTCTCATCGCCGGAGCCACGGGCACCGGCAAGACGGTGACGCTGCGGGTTTTGGCCGAGGCTTTCAGCCGCAGCGGCGTGCCAGTCTTTCTGGCCGATATCAAAGGGGACCTCACCGGCATCTGCCGGCCTGGCGGCGACCACCCCAAAGTCCAGGAACGGCTCCAGACCCTGGGACGCCCCGACTTCGTCTTCCAACCCTACCCGGTGACCTTCTGGGATGTCTATGGTCAGCAGGGACACCCGGTGCGAACCACCGTCTCGGAGATGGGGCCGCTCCTCCTGGGCCGTCTCCTCAACCTGAATGATACCCAGAGCGGCGTCCTCACCCTGGCCTTCAAGATTGCCGATGACAACGGCCTCCTGCTCCTGGACCTCAAGGACCTGCGGGCCATGCTGCAGTATGTGGGAGAGGAAGCCGAACGGTTCCGGGTGGAATACGGCAACGTCTCGGCGGCCAGCATCGGGGCCATTCAGCGCCAATTGCTGGAGTTGGAACATCAGGGCGGGCAGGCCTTCTTCGGCGAACCGGCCTTGAATCTGGCCGATTTCCTGCAGACTGCAGCCAACGGCTACGGCATGATTAATATTCTGACCGCCGATCAGCTCATCAATGCCCCCAAGGTGTATGCGACCCTGCTCCTGTGGCTGTTGTCGGAACTGTTTGAAACCCTTCCCGAAGTGGGTGACCCGGCCAAACCCACGGGGATCTTCTTTTTCGATGAGGCCCACCTCCTGTTTGCGGACACCCCCAAGGCCCTGTTGGAAAAGATCGAACAGGTGGTGCGGCTCATCCGCTCCAAGGGTATCGGTGTCTATTTCGTGACCCAAAATCCCCTGGATCTGCCGGAAACGGTATTGGGACAACTGGGGCACCGGGTGCAGCATGCCTTGCGAGCCTTCACCCCCCGGGACCAGAAGGCGGTCCGGGCTGCGGCAGAGACCTTCCGAGCCAACCCCAAGTTGGACGTTGTCGCCGCCATCACCGAACTGGGGGTGGGAGAGGCATTGGTCTCGGTCCTGGACCCCAAAGGTATCCCGACGCCGGTGGAGCGGGCCTGGATCCTGCCACCCCAGAGTCGGCTGACCCCTTTGACTGCAGCCGAACGCCAGCAAGTGATCCGCGAGTCCGTCCTCTACGGTCACTATGAGAAAACCATTGATCGCCAGAGCGCTTATGAGATCCTCCAAAGCCGGACCGCCGCCCTGGCGGCACCGTCGACAGAGCCAACCCGCCCCCGGGGGCGGCAGGCGGGGGGCGGAGAATCCATCTTTACGGCCATGGCCAAAAGCGCCGCCCGGTCCATCGGCACCCAGATCGCCCGGGAAATCACCCGAGGGGTCCTGGGCACCCTCTTCGGTTCGGGCCGACGGCGATAGGCCGCAATTTCTGAGGATTCCATGCAGACAGCAGATTCGCGGTCAGCGCCAGGGGAAGACCCCAAACGGCGGCGGTTAAAGAGGTGGCTGCTGCCCTTCTGTGGGGTATTGCTCACTCTTTCCGCCTGCGCCGGGGCGCCGCCGTCAGGCGGGGACCTTTCCTACCTCCAGGCGGGCCGATATGTGGACCGGGTCTATCGGAGTCCGAGTTTGAATCCGGCGGCGCTCTCGTACCGGATCGAGCCTCTGCCGGTGACCTTCAGCCAAGGACTGAACCAACAAGAGGCAGCAGACCTCTTCAACGCCGCCTTGGTGCAAACAATGCAGGCCAACGGCCTGGAGGTCACTGCCGACCAACAGGCCGCCGTCCTCAGCGGCCAAGTGGAGAAATTTACGGTGGCCTCACCGGCTTGGCGGTTCCTCTCGGGACGGGGCCAGGTGGAGATTCAGGCCAGAGGGGAGATCCGGCAGGGACAGGAAGTAGTATTCGCGTTCCAGGACCGAGTCAAAATCAATCCGGCGGTAAATCCCCGCCACCAACCTGCCCTGGAACGGGACCTGCTGGCTCGGCAAGCCGCCCGCCGTCTGGCTGTGAACCTGCTCAACGAGTTGCTGTTGCCGCCCCGGCAAGAACGCCAGGATGCTGCCCTGGCCACCCAGACACCGGCGGAGCTCCGGCCGGGACAGGAATAAGGAGAAGATACCCATGGCACCCAGGAGTCGTATCGCCCGCACCACCCGGGAGACCGATATCGTGGTGGAATTGGAGCTGGAGGGCCGGGGCCAGACCGATATCCGGACTGCCGTCCCCTTTCTGGATCACATGCTGCAGCTCTTTGCCCACCACGGCTTCTTTGACCTGAAAGTGCAGGCTGCCGGTGATGTGGAAATAGACGATCACCACACCGTGGAAGATATCGGCATCTGTCTGGGCCAGGCCTTCCGTCAGGCCTTGGCCGATCGGACTGGCATCCGACGCTACGGGACGGCTAGGGTCCCCATGGACGAAGCGTTGGCCCAGGTGACGGTGGACATCAGCAACCGCCCCTACCTGGTTTACCATGTGACCTTCGCCTCCACCGCCGGCCGGTTCGACCCGCAACTGGTCCAGGAATTCTGGCGGGCCGTGGCCCTTCACGGCGGTCTCACCCTCCACATCGAAGTTCCCTACGGGGAGAATACCCACCACATCATCGAGGCCATTTTCAAGGCCGCCGGACAGGCCCTGGATCAGGCTACCACCAGGGATCCCCGGCGGGAAGGCGTCCCTTCCACCAAAGGGGTCCTCTAACCCCAGCCTTACCCCCAGACCTGTCGTTCCGATCTCGTCAATTTTTTGACATAGCCGGGTTATGCTTCCAGGAAATGAGGTCCGGCCTGGGGCGGCGGCATCCCTTGGACGATGGTCCCGGCCTACCGGGTGCAGGCCCATCCCGGGTTCAGGATAACCACGGGGCCTCCAGCGGCAGGTGATGAGGGTCAGGACGCCCCGCCGAACCCCGGGGGCCGGGGGCTAGTCAAAAAATTGACGAAAGGGAGGAAGATTCCCGACGCAACCGAGCAAGTATATACTTGGTTGTCGGGGAGCCCTGCCATAACTAAAAGGAATTATTGGCATTGGGCGATTCAGGGATAATGGCATATTCTTTGCAGAAGTATTTAGTAACCTTGCTCTTGTCGCCACACCTTGGTCAGGGAGGACCTATGCAGGTGCGAGACGTCTCCAGATCCCCCACAACCCTTGCCGCAGATCCGGTAGGCCGTCCCGGTCAGACCACTCCCCGGGTCATTGCTGTTACCAGTGGTAGGAAAGGGGTCGGGCAATCGGTCGTGGTTGTGCTGTTGGGATTGGCCTTGAGCCGGTTGGGAAAGAGGGTCCTGGTCCTGGATGCGGCCCTGGGCCAGCCCGCCATCCCCCGCTTGGTGGGAATCACCCCCAGCTTTGATATTGCCGAGGTTCTAGCCGGGCGCCGGACCTTGGCCGAGAGTGTGGTAGCCAGTCCCTGTGGTCTGGCTATCCTGCCGCTGGCCCAGGGTCAGGGTACCTCGGAATTCCATCAGGGCGAAAAACTGTTGTTATTGCAGGAGCTGGAGGCCTGCGCCGCCGACTATGATTTTCTCCTGGTGGATACCGGAGCCGGTTTGGCCAACCATGTGCTCTATTTCAATATGGGCGCCCAGGAACGCATTGTGGTGGCTGATGAAGAGCCGGCTTCGGTCATTGACGCCTATACTTTAATTAAAGTCTTGGCCACCCGGCATGCCGAGAAACGGTTCCAGGTGTTGTTCACCCGGATTGTTCGCCCCGAACTGGTGCAGCGCATTTACACCCAGTTGGTGAAAGTGTCCGACCGTTTCCTGCACGGGGCCATTTCCCTGGGATTTTTGGGAACGGTGCCTTATGATGCCACCATTGTCGAGGCGTCGCTGCACCAGCGGCCCATTGTTTCGGTGGCGGCCCTCTCTCCGGCTGGATGTGCCTGCGTCCATCTGGCCCGGAGCCTCCTCGTGCAGGAATCCCATCCGACCCTGGATGGAAGTATGAAATTTTTCTGGCAGAGCTTGCATAAAAGAGCGGTCAGTGCTCATCACCAGGGAGGTTGCCATGCAGGCTAGTCATGCGGAGATCATGGACCAGTCGCCGCAGCTGGAATGGCCCGAGGATATTGACGCTGCCTCTATGGAGCGTCTGGTGACGCAGTATGCACCTCTCATCAAGTTCATTGCTTCCCGGATGGCCTTGCGCCTGCCCCCCCACATCTCCTTGGACGATCTGATCAGTTCCGGTATGGTGGGGTTGCTGGATGCCATTAAAAAATTTGACCCCAAGAAAAATATCAACTTCAAAACCTACGCCGAGTTTCGCATCCGAGGCGCCATCTTGGATGAACTCCGCTCCCTGGACTGGATCCCCCGCTCCATTCGCCGCAAGACCAGCGAACTGGAGAAGGCCAATACCTCTTTGCAAAAAGAACTGGGACGTCCGGCCGAAGCTGAAGAAATTGCCGCCAGCATGGGGCTGTCTATTGAAGAATATTACCATCTCCTGGATGAGACCAAGGGGATTTCCCTCCTGGATCTGGACACGGTCCGCCAAAATCTGCCGAACCTATCCGAAGAGGAGCTGTATGAAATCCTTCAGGACGAATCAGCCCGGGACCCGTTCATCACCCTCCATTTCGCCGAACTCCGGGAGATCCTCATGAAGGCCCTGGAATGCCTCCCGGATAAGGGTAAATTATTAATATCGCTTTATTATTATGAAGAATTGACCATGAAGGAAATCGGCGAAATCATGGGTTATACCGAATCCCGCATTTCCCAGATGCATACCCAGGCCATCTTGCATCTTTGTGCCAAGTTATCGGAGTATCTCACCGTCCAGTAACAGGAGGGTCCGGCAGCGTTGTTCTAGGCCGCAGGGAGCGGTAAATTTGGATAAAGTCGGCCTCTGTGCCAGGCTGAGGGGGTGAAACGCCGGGAAATTTCACCTCCTTCGCCTCCCTCCGGATGACTGCAGCAGCTTCTCTTTTCCCAAGAAAAGATTTGGCCGCTCGACTGGAAAATTACCCCTTAGTGCCAAAAGTCTGTTGGACCAGAAGGTCTGCAATAAGTCTCTGATCATTTCGCCTTCCTCCTGATCCCTTGGCGAGCCGGCTCCCCGGGGGCGGCACCGCTCCCCCGGCAGGGTCAGGCCCTCACCCCGGTCTTGATCTTCCGGATTATTCTTTTCAGCCTATAGCCATCCTCGGAGGTGCGCTCGGGGCGGCGGGACCTTGACTTCTGTTGTTATTCCGGCCAAGATAACAGCCAGGGAGGGTGGGTTATGTCAACAGAGACCTATGGGCGGCTCCGCCGGCTGCTGCTGGCAGCCAGGGGACGGGAGCCGGCCGATCTGGTGTTGCGCGGCGGTCTGGTGGCCGATGTCTTTCTCGGCCGTCTTTTTCCCGCCGACGTGGCGGTGAAGGATGGCGTTATTCTCGGCTGGGGGGATTATGAGGGGCCTTCCCTGGAGGTGCGGGGGCAGGTGATCTGTCCCGGTTTTATTGACGGCCACATCCATCTGGAGAGCACCCTGTTGTCGCCCCCGGCCTTTGCCCAGGCCGTTGTGCCCCAGGGCACGGTGGCGGTGGTCTGGGACCCTCATGAAATCGTCAACGTGGCCGGGGCTGCCGGTCTGGAGTATATCCTGGCGTTCCAGGGCCGCCTGCCCCTGGACCTGCTGGTAATGCTCCCTTCCTGCGTGCCGGCGTCGCCCTTTGAAACCAATGGGGCGGCCTTTGATCTTCCGGACCTGGAGCGTTTCCGGGGCCACCCCGGGATCCTGGGACTGGCGGAGGTGATGAACTATCCCGGCGTCGTCCAGGGTAACCCGGAGGTATTGGCAAAAATCCAACTATTCCAGGGGGCTCCGGTGGATGGTCATGCCCCTTTCCTGGCCGGTCGGGAGTTGCATGCCTATCGTCTGGCCGGAATCGGTTCCGACCATGAGAGCACCACCCTCCAGGAGGCCTGGGACCGCCTCAGCCGGGGATTTTATCTGATGATCCGGGAAGGTAGCACCGCCAAAAATATGGCGGACCTCCTGCCGGCGGTGACGCCGGCCTCCCAGCGGCGGATCATGTTGGTGAGCGACGATCTCCACCCCCAGGACTTGGCCCAGCGGGGGCATCTCACCGCCCTGCTGCAGAGGGCCGTCGCTTTGGGGTGTGATCCCCTTGCCGCCCTGACCATGGTTACCCTCAATCCGGCGGAATACTTCCGTCTCTTTGATCGGGGGGCGGTGGCCCCGGGATATCGGGCCGATCTGGTGGTGGTGGAGAACCTGGAGACCTGGCGGGTGAGTGCGGTCTTGAAAAACGGCAGACTGGTGGCCCGGGAGGGACAGCTCCTGGAGCCGCTGCCGTTGTTGGCTGGAGCGGCCCCTCCCGGCCGGTGTCAGGTCCGGCCTCTCGGGCCCCAGGACTTCGCCATATCGGCCCTGGGCAGCCAGGTCAAGGTCATCGGCGTCATCCCCGGTCAGATCGTGACCGAAAGGCTGATCCTGCCCACCCCGATCATGGATGGTCAGGTACAGGCTGCAGTCGACCGGGATATCCTGAAACTGGCGGTGGTGGAGCGACATCGGGGCACCGGAAATATCGGCCTGGGATTGGTCCATGGGTTGGGCCTGCGGCGGGGGGCCCTGGCCGGAACCGTGGCCCATGATTCCCATAATCTCATCGTCGTCGGCGCTGAGGAGACGGACATGGCGGTGGCAGCCAACCATGTGGCGGCCCTGGGGGGCGGCTTGGCGGTGGCGGCCCAGGGCCGGATCCTGGCCGATCTCCCGCTGCCCGTAGCCGGGCTCATGAGTCCTGACCCGCTGGCGGTAGTGGTGGCCCGCCGTCAGCAGTTGCTGGAGGCCTGCCGAGCCCTGGGAACCCCCTTGGAGGACCCCTTCATGATGCTGTCATTTCTGGCATTGCCGGTGATCCCCCATCTTAAACTGACCGACCTGGGTCTGGTGGACGTGGACCGCTTTGCCTTGACGCCGCTGTTCGGAGAATAAGCAGCTATGCCGAAATTCCGGCAGGGGGGAGGCGGCCCCCGAAAACCCGCTGTCTGCCAGCCATGACCACGAAACTTGTCTATGCCGATGCCCAGGGCCGGATCTTTGACCATCCCTACCTGGAGATGATGGGGCGGAGTGGCCGGAGATTCTGCCGCATTCCCCCGGAGGAGCTGATCCCCCTACCGCCCGGCAGCGATCTCTTCCTCCTGCCCGGCCGCCGGGCCGTGGGTTATGATCCCCGGCGCCGTCGGCTGGTCAAAGCCGGGGAGAGTAAAGACTTGCCGGCCGAGGCCCAGGCTGTCGCCGCCTTTATGGCTCCGGCCCATACCATGAGTTATTTGGCGGCGTATCTCCCCCGGCCCGGAGCGCCAATACTGCCTTTGTTTGCCTATACCGCGGTGGGGTGGCGGGAAGGCCGCTTCTGGGTGGCCGGTTGGCGCAGCGATCCCGATCAACGGCAGGACCTGGGATTGGTGGACTGCGTCCAGGTGGAGAAGGGGGTGCAGGACCGTCTGGCCGGGGCGCCGGACAACCGCCTCCTCCACCATCTGGCCCATTGCGCCCTGACCTATGGCTGTCCCGCAGCCCGCAACCTCTTCTTGCGGCGGTATGAAGCCCCTCTCCCCACCTCCCCGGTCTGCAACGCCCGGTGTCTGGGTTGCCTGTCGGAGCAGAAACAGGGGCGGTTCCCGGCGCCGATGCAGCGCCTGACTTTTGTCCCCAGCCCCGAGGAAGTGGCCGAGGTGGCCGTGCCCCACCTGCAGGAGGTGGACCGGGCGGTGGCCAGTTTCGGCCAGGGATGCGAGGGGGAGCCGCTGCTCCAGGGCCCCACTCTGACGGCGGCCGTGCGCCTGATCCGCCGCCAGATCAGCAGGGGGACCCTGAATCTCAATACCAACGGCAGTATGCCGGCGGTCATCGCCGCCTTGGTTAACGAAGGCTTGGACAGCATCAGGGTCAGCCTCAACAGCGCCCGTCCCGAGTATTACGCCGCCTATTATCGCCCCCGGGGCTATGGCCTGGCGCAGGTCATCGAGGCCATCCGGGCCGCCAAGGCCGGAGGCGCCAAGGTCGCCCTCAATTATCTGATCCTGCCCGGTTTCAACGACCTGCCGGACGAAGTGACGGCCTTGAGCCATCTCATCGCCCAGACCGGGGTGGATCTGATTCAGCTGCGCAATCTGAATATTGACCCCGATTATTATCTCAAGGGCATCGGCCTCGCCGACGGCCCCCGTCCCCTGGGAATCCGTCGGATGGTGGCCCGATTGCGACAAAATTTCCCGGAACTCCGCTTCGGCTATTTCAATCCGGCCTGGCGCGGCTAGCCGGCCGGCGGGAGACCCAAAGAAATATTTGAATTTTTATCGCTATGGGCATACAATACAACCCAGTTGTAGACGACCAGCCGCTCCGGCGGTTGAGCAGGCAAGGCGCAACGGCGCAGAACGGATGGCAGCCATGAGCAGGATCTTGACCGGGGCCGAAGTACTGCAGGTATTGGATATGGACTTGGCCCTGACCGCAGCGGCAGAGGCATTCCGAGCCTATGGCGAGGGGCGCGTTAATATGCCCCCGAAATCCTATCTGACCCTGGCCCGAGGGGATTTTCGGGCCATGTACGGCGCCATCACCCTGGCCAAAGAGGTTTGCGGTCTTAAATGGGTGAATGTGCATCCGGCCAACCCCCAGCGGGGTCTTCCCACGGTGATGGCCAAGATCATCCTCAACGATCCCGAGACGGCCCTGGAATTGGCCGACATGGACGGTACCTACATCACCAATTATCGCACCGGTGCTGCCGGGGGCCTGGCGGCCAAATACCTGGCCCGGCCAGAGGCCAGTTCCGTGGGGTTGATCGGGGCGGGGGTGCAGGCCCGGATGCAATTGGCCGCCCTCTGCAAGGTCCGGGATATCCGGGAAGTGGCCATCTACAACCGCACCCCCAGCCGAGCCCAAGCCCTTCGGGAAGAACTGGTCTCCCGCTATGATTTGCAGGTCAGCGTGGTTGAGCATCCCCAGGAAGCTGTAGCCGGCAAGGATATCGTCGTCACCACCACTGCCAGCACTATACCCCTGGTCCAGGCCCATTGGATCAGTCCGGGCACCCACATCAATGCCATCGGTGCCGATGCCGCCGGCAAACAGGAACTATCTCCGGAAATCCTGGCCCGGGCCAAAGTCGTGGTGGACGACCTGGCCCAGGCTCAACATTCCGGCGAAATCAATGTGGCCATACAGCAGGGATGGTTCAAGGTGGAGCAGATCCATGCCTGTTTGGGGGAAGTGGTGGCGGGCAGCAAACCCGGGCGGGAGAATCCCGAGGAGATAACCATCTTCGATTCCACCGGTCTGATCATCCAGGACCTGGCCCTGGGTTTGGCCGTCCTGCAGTTGGCTCAGGAACGGGGACTGGGCGAGTGCAAGGAATTTATTCCCGGGCTGCCGCCGAAGTAGGAGGTTGGGAGCGCGATTCTGAGTCGGCGCAGCGTTGGCAGAGATAACCTGTGGGCGTGGCTCGATGCAGGCCTTCCACCACTACCGCACCACATGCCTCGCAAATCCCCAGGAGGTTTGGTATACCCCGGCCTCCCAGAAAACTGGGCGGCTGGGGCTCTTGTTTCGGCCGTGGCCGGAGACGGCGCCAAAAATTTGACCAGAAACCCATAACAGCATTATGACTCGACCCCGAACCGGCGTCAAGACCCGGCTCCCCCGGATATCCCAGCTGCGTCTGGGCAGCTGCCGGTCCCGGAAAGATCCTCTCTATTCCCGAGAGCCCCTGAAAACGACGACCGCTTTGCCAGCCTTGCAGGGTGGAGCCAGACCCGGGTATCCGGGAACCAACCCGGGGGCGCCGCCGATCTCAGCCCTTAACTTGGCAAAACTGCGGTAGATAGGAGCAATACCCATGAAACACCGAGAACGTGGTCAGCACGAACCCTCTCGAGATTATGACCCCACTCCCATCCGCGTTGATCACACCTTGGCCATGGCGGAATTTGTCGGTGCAGCCAATGGCATCAGTGAGGCCCAATTGCGAGGGCTGGAACCGCGGTTGCAGCAGGTGGACGAACAGATTCAGGCCTGGCGCACCGCCGGCTCCGGGGGCTTCTGGGCTTTACCCTATGATGCTGCCGTGGTCGCCGAGATCAAGGGCCTTGCCAAGCAGTTGAAGGAATGGTGCCGGGATGCCCTGGTGGTGGGGCTGGGCGAGGCGGCCCTGGGAGTCAGGGCGCTGCGGCAGGCCCTCCTGCATCCTTCCCACAATTACTTCCCCCTGGGCCGCCGCCATTATCATTCCCGCCTCTTCATCGCCGACACCCTGGATCCGGACAGCCTCTATGGGATGCTGGACGGCCTGGAGTTGAAGCGACTGGCGGTAAATGTTATATCAATATCAGGGGAAACGCCGGAAACCCTGGCGCTTTTGGCTTTTATCTATCAGATCCTGGCAAATCGGCTGGACCCGGCTCAGGCCAGAGAAAGCTGCGTCTTTACCACGACGGCGGCCCAGAGTACCTTGAGGCGTCTGGCGGTCCAGGAGGGTTTCCCCCTGCTGACGGTGCCGGCCGACGTGCCCGGCGGTTTCGGCATCCTCTCGGCCATGGGCCTGTTCCCTGCTGCCCTGGCCGGCATAGATATCAACGGCCTGCTGGCCGGCGCCAGGTTTATGGACCAGCACCTGCGGGAAACCCCCCTTGGCGACCATGCGGCTTATCGTCTGGCCGCGATTTATTACCTGGTCCATGCTCAGGGGGCACCGCGGCAACAGATCATCATGCCTTACGCCCACAGTCTGCTAAGCTTGGGCCACTGGTTCAGCCGCCTCTGGAACACCTGTTGGCAGCAGCCCGAAGCGCAACGGAGGGGGGAATGGCCCAATGGGGCAGTGGCCAAGGCGGTCCAGGGGATTTCAGATCAATACCCCGTAGTCTCCAAGATGGTGGCCGAAGCCGACCGCGGTTGCATCACCTTTTGGGAGGTGGAGAAGTTTCAGCAACAGATCGTTGTGCCCTCCCCCTTTACCCATGGCCAGGAACTGGCATATCAGGGCGGCCAATCCCTGGCGGCGGTCCTGTCTGCTGCCCGGCAGGCCGCGGCCTGGCATCTGGCCGAGGCCGGTTGTCCCAGCCTCACCATCAAAATCCCGGAGGTGAATGCCTTCACCCTGGGACAACTGATCTTCCTGTTGCAAACAACGGTGGTGGCTCTGGGGGCGTTAACGGGCCGCAATCCTTTGGCCCCTCCCCGGAGGGACGACCTGCGGAAGACCATCCGCGGCCTCCTGGGCCGACCGGGGGATGCTGCCCCGGCGCAAGCCTTGGCGCGTCTCAGCCAGACCAAGACCCCATACGTAGTTTAAAAAGCCCGAAGGCATGATACCGTCGCCATGATCCGCCGTTTCAAACATACCTGGCGCCCCGATCGTCAGGACCTGGAAACCTTCCGACTGGTAAAGTTTTTTACCCTGACCGGCTTCGTGGTGATAACTTTTTTCACCATTTTCCTGACCCTCTTTGTGGCGGATCGTCTCCAGGACATGGCCCTGAAAAAGAGTGAGGATTACGCGGCTCTCCTGGCCGCCAATCTCAATCACCAGGTCTTTCAGCAATTCGTCCTGCCGGTGGCCATCCGCTTCCAGGGACGGATTCAAATCAGCGACCCGGCCCAGTATGAGCTCTTGGATACGGTGGTACGGAACACCATCCACGGCTTCCACGTCCAACAGGTGAATATCTATGACCAACGGGGGGATCTGGCCTACAGTACTGACGCCATCGAGCTGGGGGGGAGTTTTCTCCACGTCCCCGCGGTGCGCCAGGCCCTGGAACAGGGGGAGCGGAACATTGATCTGCAGGTGCCCAAATCCATGCTGCAGGCTCTCCTCTTCCAATCCAAGCCGGGCAAGTATCTCAAGACCTTCAACCCCCTGCGATTGGAGAGCGTAGAGATCAAATTGAGCCCCGAATTGGGACCGGTCATCGGGGTCTTTGAAATAACCCAGGACATCTCCCGGGACATGGCGGAGATCGGCAAGTTCCAGCTCATGCTCATTGCCACCCTGGTGGCCCTGATGGGATTATTGTTCATGGTTCTGCGGCAGATCGTCAAGAAAGCCGAGACCATCCTGGAGCGGCGCCAGGAAGAACAGCAAGAGCTGCAGGCCCAGCTGGAACTGGCCGAGCGTCTGGCGGCCCTGGGGGAGATGGTGGCGGGCGTCGCCCATGAGATCCGCAATCCTCTGGGGATCATCAGTTCCACCGCTGAACTCTTGCGCAAACGCCTGGAAGCCGATCCGGCCAACAATCGTTTGGCCTCCATCATAGAGGAGGAGGTCAACCGTCTGAATCAAACCGTCACCGAGTTCCTGGATTTTGCCCGTCCCCGAGAGCCCAACCTGCAGCCGGCCGCAGTTGAAGATATCATCGAGAGGAGTCTGCAATTTCTCCAGCCGGAGATTGACCGTCACCACATCAGCCTGCACCGTCGCTATGCTCAAGACGGGCAGCCACTGTGGGTTGACCCCGATCTGCTCTACCGCGCCTTTCTCAACATCCTGATCAATGCCATCCAGGCCATGCCCCAGGGGGGGGAATTGACGGTCTCCACTCAGCCGGTCTCCCCAGGGAAGGGCCGCAAGATCATCATCCAAGATACCGGCGAGGGTATTCTGCCGGAAAATGCTAAAAAGATCTTCAACCCCTTCTTCACTACCAAGGACCACGGCAGCGGCCTGGGATTGTCCATCGTCAAGGGAATCATCGAAAGCCACCAGGGGCAGATCAGCATTGACAGCGAGGTCGGGCAGGGCGCCACGGTCAGTATCATCCTCCCGGGCCAGGAGCACTAAGGATCGGTTGAAAAAGGTTTTCTTTCAGGAAGAACGCAGGACAGGATTTATCCTATTCCCATCCAGAAACTCGGGAGCTGCCGAGAAAAGCGCCTGTGGGGGCCTGATTTATCACGCCCCTGCGAAGCAGAGAGCCTCGGCCAGGTTCAGTCTGGCCATGTTAACATTTTTCTGGTTGCACCAACCTGCTGACAAACACCATGCAGCTCCGGTGACCGGTTTCCTCCCGGCCCGGCCTGGTGTCAAAGGTCAATGATGGACACTGTACTGGTAGTTGATGACGAAAAAAACTATCTGCTGGTCCTGGAGGCCCTGCTTGGCGGGGCCGGCTACGAAGTCCTCACCGCCGACAGCGGTGAGGAGGCCCTGGAGATCATTCGTCGCAACGATCTGGACCTGGTGATTACCGACATGAAGATGCCCCGGATGAGCGGCATCGAAGTGCTGGAGCAGATCAAACAGGTATATACCGACTTACCGGTAATCATGATGACGGCCTACGGTACCGTAGAGAAGGCCGTGGAGGCCATGAAAAAAGGTGCCTTCGACTATATCCTGAAGCCCTTTAAAAATGAGGAACTGCTCCTGACCGTGGCCAAGGCCCTGGACCTGCGCCACCTGTTGACGGAAAACCGCCGCCTCCGCCAGGATCTGGAAAAGCGCTACCGTTTTGAAAACATCATCGGCAACAGCAAGGCCATGCAGAACATCTTTGCCATGGTGGAGAAGGTGGCCCAGACCCGGGCCACCGTCCTCCTGTCCGGGGAGAGCGGCACCGGCAAGGAACTCATCGCCCGAGCCATCCATTATCGCAGCGCCAGAAGCCAGGGGCCGTTCATTTCCGTCAACTGCGGCGCCCTCACCGAAACCTTGTTGGAAAGCGAACTGTTCGGGCATGAAAAAGGGGCCTTCACCCATGCCCTGGCCATGCGCAAAGGCCGCTTTGAACTGGCCGAAGGCGGTACCCTGTTCCTGGACGAAGTGGCCGAGATGTCCCCCGCCCTCCAGGTCAAGTTCTTGCGAGTACTCCAGGAGATGGAGTTCGAACGGGTGGGCGGCACCAAAACCATCCGAGTGGATGTGCGGGTCGTGGCCGCCTCCAACCGGGATCTCCGGGCTGAAGTGGAAGCCGGCAACTTCCGGGAGGACCTTTTCTATCGCCTCAATGTGGTACACCTCCAAATACCCCCCTTGCGCCAGCGCACCGAGGACATCCCCCTCCTGGTAACCCATTTCATCCAGAAATATGCTTCGGCCAACCAGAAGGGTACCATCCACTTGGGGCCGGGGGTCATGAAAATCCTGGTCAGCCACCCCTGGCCGGGCAACGTCCGGGAACTGGAAAACGTCATTGAACGGGCCGTGATTCTCTGCAGTCAGAACACCATCACCGTTGACGACCTGCCGCCGGAGATTACCGAGCCTCCCAAAGCCGAACTGGATATCGACCAGTTGGTGCCCAGTCACATCCCATTACCCGAGGCCCTGGAAAAGATCGAGGAATTAATGATCCGCCGGGCCTTGCATCAGGCCGGATACGTCCAGGTCCGGGCCGCCGAACTTCTGGGCATTACCAAGAGCCTGCTCCAGTATAAATTGAAAAAATATCAGATCAGCTAATGCAACCGGCCGGCAGTAGCGTCTCTTGACTGTGGCTTCCCATCATTGCTGGTGGATTCCCTGGGGGTTCGGCAGAGCTGATCCCATTGCTGCCCAGCAACTTCTTTACCTAGAGCTGTAGGGCGCCTTGGTATTTTTTTATTTGCCTCATTTTGTCATCCTGAGGGAGGGGAGCACCGAAGAATCTCAGATCCTTCGCTCCGCTCGGGATCACAGGAGAAAAGAAGCCCTCCATGGCAGGCTTTTTGGGCTTTCGGCGTTTTTTTTAAACCTTGCCAGAAGTCTGCCGGACACGCAAGATCATGAAGGCTACCCAGACATAAGAATGGTTTTTACAATTACACAATCATGATTATGGCGTCATGACTTATCCCCCCCTTTTCTAAAGGAGGAAATATTACTGGAGGACCAAGCCTGCCGCAACCGCTGCCCTGGAAGGGCGGACCCAGAGCCAGATTGGCCGCTCCAGAGCCGCGGCCCGGCACCGGACGTAGGGCTAGAGGACCTAAACGTCGGCGCCAGGGCATCAGATCGGCCGCCTGGTCCAGGTCGTCCCTGGAAAAAAGTGGCGGTCCCGGTCTGGAGGGCAGGTAATACAAACTCTAATCTGGTCGCCGCTGTTTTGCCACCTGCTCCGGCGTCACCGCCTCCGCCTGGTTTCCCCAAGCCTGCCGGATGTAGGTGGCCACCGCCGCCAGCTGCTGATCGGTAAGCACGTTCCGCCAGCCCGGCATACGGCCCAGGGATCCTTTCCGGCCCTCTAACAGGACCTGGATGACCTCCTGGGGGGCGCCGGTGACGAAATCGTTCTGCGCCAGGGCTGGGATGGCCCGGGGCAGGCCCTGGCCGTTGCGGCGATGGCAATCGGCACAGCGGTCAGCGTAAATCGCCTCGCCCTCCTGCCACGGCGCTGACTTTTCCTGAGCCGCACCGACTGTCGTGGCCACAACCAGAAGGGCTAGACCAAAACCCCAAAGCACCCCATAATTGCTTCTCATCATCTCCCCCTTTTGGAAAAACCGTCAACTCTGCTAAAAAATCGGCCCCCGTTCCCACCAGGGGGATATCGGGGGCCTGGATTGAATATCACCCACTCGCTGATCCCGAGCGGAGGTTAATCTTTTTTCTGCGGCCCACTCGGGGGTGGACCGGCGAGGCCCAGGGTCTCCCGAGGGGTCAACATCTCCTGGATGCCAAAGGGATCCTGAAACTCCATCTTAGGTTGGAAATGCAGCGGTTTCACCCCCCGGTTGTTCACATACTTGGCCAATTCCAGGTTGACCTCAGCCGGGACCGGAACCCCTGCCTGGGTCAGGGCCTGGCGCAACAGGGCCTCGGACCGGCCGGCCATGGCGATGGCGTCACCCAGGATCCGCCCCATCTCCGAAGGGTTGTGAAATCCCACGGAGTTTTCTGCCCCGGAGTAGATGACCCGATAAAAGGCCTCGTAATAGAGGTCTTTGGCCCGCTCATAGAGGTCCTTCGGGATGGCCTTGCCCTCGGCCTGGGCCGCGTGCACCTTTTCGATGAGTTTGGCCGCCACGGCGGTGGCATAGCCGGCCCGGAGCATGAGAGAGACCGTCCGATCCTGGATGGTCAGCACCTGCTGCCGCAGCCATTCCGGCGACTCAGTATGGCACTGCTGACAGGCTCGCATGTTGTCCTTCAAGGGGCTGGTGACATTGTGATTGGAAATCTTGTTGGCCCCGACCCGGGTATAGGGCATATGGCAATCGGCGCAGGCGACATCGGCCTTCCAATGGGTACTCTGGCGGGAATAAAATTCGTACTCGGGGTGGCGGATAAAGCCGAATTTATAACCTGTTACCGCCTGCTTCCACTCGCCATAAGCCGGACTGCTGCGCAATACCTTGATGATATTTTCCGCGGAGATATTGCCCACGGTGCTGCCCTGCCAGGGGAAAAAGACGTCGATGGATCTGTTGTTGGCATCCTTGGGGATGATATAGGTGACATGGCACTGGGCGCAGACCAGGCTCCGCATCTCCTGGCGGGTGGTCCGGGTCAGATCCACCCCCATGATGGCCAACGCCTTTTTCAAGGGCGGCTGGTGGATTTTCAAAGCCATGTCCCGGTTGTCATGGCAGTTAATACAGGCCACTCCCAATTTCTGGCCCTCCGGGGGAATCTGGGCGTGGACGTCCATGTAGGGATCGGAAAAATATTGCGGCCCCAATGTCTGCATCAATTGCGGGACATAAGGCGACTTGCAGGTAAGGCAGACGCCCCCGGCCTTGAGGCGGGAGGGGTCGATCTCCAATTGATCAATGAGCATATAGTAGTGGCCCCGGGGTTCATTGTATTCCACCCCAAAACCCCAGCCATGAAAGAGCAAGGCCATGTAAGGGAACTGGCTCAGTTTGTCCCAGACGATCAGATCCGTGTCCCAGCCCCGTTTATAGCGGCTCAGAGGGGGTTTGGGGTCCCGGGTCTTCATGTAGGAATCGAATTCCAGAGGGTACACCTTCCCCCACACCGCCGGATCGAAGGTATTGTCCGGGATGGTGGCCGTCCGTACCGGCTCCGTCTTGGGAGGGGGCGAACAGGCCCAGAGAATAACGCCAACCAGGAAAAGACCCACAACCACCATGATGGCGATGCTTGTCTGCCGTTTCATGAGTATCCTCACAAAGTTGAGATTAGCAAGGTTTTATGGCGTCGCCATGGCGCCGCTGAGGCGATGGGACAGGCGGCGATGGCAGCTCCAGCAATGGCGGTCCTCATTGACCCGCGCCATGATCTCCTCGTGGCAGCGCCGGCAATTTTCCTGGACCACCCGGGCCCCCCGGGCTGTCAGACGCTGGTCATCGCTGATCTGACCGGTCTGGAAGCGGATCATATCGTGCACCCCATCCAAGGTTTTCCAAAAGAGATGGCGGGCCAAGGTGTCGTTGGGGAGGTGGCAGTCTACGCATGCCGCCCGTTTATGGGCGCCGTTATGAAACCAGGCCTCATACTGGGTGCTCATGACGTGACAACTGCCGCAGAATTCCGGGGTAGAGGTTTTAGCTAAGAGTTTGGGCGGGCCGATGGCGGCAAAGAGGCCGACCAGGGCGGCGACGATGGCAATAATGCCGAGGGTTAAACCTAGCTTGGCAATCCGGGACGAGGCCATCAAACGCTCCTTCCAGCAATTTAGGCCAATATCACACCGAGTTGGAGGCACAGATCAACCTCCTGCCGGTTCCCGGCATCCCCCGCCCCGGCGCCCGCCGAATAACCATATTATAAAGGAAAACAGCAGCGACCGGCAAAGTTTTTTTTATGCAATATCACCGGCAAAAATCTATCTCAAGTTGGCCTCATTTATCATTCTGAGGGCGTGAAACGGCCCAGGAATATCAGTTGCCCTTGCCAGAAGTCTGCCGGAAATGGAGGGAAAGGAACCTTCTCATATTCCCGCGAGATCGGCCTCTCTGAACTTCCTGTTTTTCCCCGCCGTCATTCTCCCTCGCCGCTGGTTCGACGCCATAGCTGATCCCGCCTCATGCCTCCGGCGCCACCGGTTTAAATTTCTGGTGCTTCACTTCGCTGTGCCATTTCCATAAAAAGTAGATTGCCGGATAGACGAATAATTCCAACATGAAAGAGGTGGTGACGCCACCCACCATGGGCGCCGCCACCCGCTTGGCCACCTCGGCGCCGGTCCCCACCGCCCACATGACCGGGAGCAGCCCCACGATATTGGCCAGCACCGTCATCAGCTTGGGACGCAGCCGCATCAGGGCCCCTTCCCGCACTGCGGCCAACAACTCCTCCCGGTTGCGCAGCCGCCCTTCCTGGAGATGGCGGTTATAAACAATGTCCTGATACAGCAGCATAATGACGCCGGTTTCCGCGTCCAACCCCAGCAGGGCGATGATGCCCACCACTACGCCTAAACTGATGTTGTAGCCCAGAAAGTAGACCAGCCAGATGGCGCCCACCAGCGAAAAAGGCAGGGACAAGACGATGATCACCACCTTGACCAGGGAGCCGGTGGCCAAATACATGAGCAGGGCGATAAAGGCGATGGTGATGGGGATGATGACCTGCAGCTTCTGGCGGGCCCGTTCCATATATTCATACTGGCCGCTCCAGATGAGGGTATACCCCGGCGGCAGCTGCAGGCGGGCGGCGATGGCCTCTTTGGCCTGTTTCACATAGGTCCCCACATCAATATCTGCAATATCCACATAGACCCAGGCCGTGGGCCGGGCATCCTCACTCCTGATCATGGGCGGCCCCTGGCGCACCTTGATCTCCGCCACCTGGGCCATGGGGATCTGGGCGCCGCCGGGCGTCGGGATGAGAATGCGCTGCAACGCCGGCAGGTCCTGGCGATAATCCTGGAAATAGCGCAAGTTGACGGGATAGCGGGCCAGGCCCTCCACGGTCGTGGTGATGGTCTCTCCTCCCAGGGCCGCAGCAATGACCTCCTGGATGTCACCCACCGTCAGACCGTAGCGCGCCGCTTCCCGCCGGTTGATCTCAAAATCCACATAGTAGCCGCCCAGGGTCCGCTCGGCAAAAGCACTGGCTGTATGGGGCACCTCCTTCAGGATGGCCTCGGCCTCGCCGGCCAGACGGTTCAGCACCTCCAGATCCGGCCCCAGAAACTTCAGGCCCACCGGCGTCTTGAAGCCGGTGGAGAGCATATCAATACGGATCTTGATGGGATAGCCCCAGGAATTGGCCAGCCCCGGAATCTTGACGGCCTGATCCAACTCCTGAATGAGACGTTCCGTCGTATACCCCGGCCGCCACTGGGAGCGGTCTTTGAGCTTAATGGTGGTCTCGATCATGCTCAAGGGCGCCGGGTCGGTGGCCGTTTCCGCCCGCCCCACCTTCCCGAAGACATACTCCACCTCGGGAAAGGTCCGGATAATGCGGTCGGTCTGCTGCAGCAGCTCCTTGGCCTTGGTGATGGAGATGCCCGGCATGGTGGTGGGCATGTAGAGCAGATCCCCTTCATCCAGGGGCGGCATGAATTCTGAGCCCAATTGCATCAGGGGGTAAGCCGTGGCCGCCAGAATAATCAGGGCCAGACCGATGGTGGTTTTCGGAAACCGGGTGCAGACATAGAGCACCGGCCGATAGGCCGCCATAGTCCAGCGGCTGGCCGGATTGCGCTCTTCATTGGGAATCCTCCCCCGGATAAAATAGACCATGAAAATGGGAACCAGGGTGATGGCCAGAAAAGCAGCCCCGGCCATGGCAAAGGTCTTGGTGTAGGCCAGGGGTTTGAACAGCCGACCGCTCTCCCCCTCCAGGACAAAGATGGGCAGAAAAGATACGGCCAGCACCAACAGGGAGAAGAACAGGGAAGGCCCCACTTCTTTGGCCGCCGCCAAAATAATGGCTTGCCGGTCCGCATCGGGCGGGGCATTCTCCAGATTCTTGTGCGCGTCCTCCACCATCACCACCGAGGCGTCCACCATATCGCCGATGGCAATGGCAATGCCGGCCAGACTGAGGATATTGGCAGTAATGTTCAGATGATATTGCAGAATAAAAGAGACCAGAACCCCCAGGGGCAGGGCGATGACCGCGGCCAGGGCGCTCCGCAGGTGCAGCAAGAAAAGCAGGGTGATGAAAACCACGATGGCGATTTCTTCAAGAATGGCCTCCTTTAAGGTGGCGATGGACCGTTCAATGAGACCCGACCGGTCATAGGCGGTAACGATCCGGACGCCGGCTGGCAGACCGGGTTTTAACTCTTCCAGCTTTTTCTTGACGCCGTCAATCACCTGCCGGGCATTTTCCCCGAAGCGCATGACCACGATGCCGCCCACCACCTCACCCTGGCCATCCCCATCAGCCAGACCACGGCGCATCTCCGCCCCCAAACGGACGGTAGCCACATCCCGGACCAGGATGGGAGTGCCCCGCTTATCCACGGCCACCACAATGTTTTCGATATCGGCCGCACTCTTGATGTAGCCGAGCCCCCGGACCATGAACTCGGTCTCCGCCCGTTCGATAACCCGGCCGCCCACATCCTGGTTCGAGCGCTGGATGGCCATCTGCACCTGACCCAACGGTATGCCGTAGGCCGCCAAGCGGTTGGGGTCCACCACCACCTGGTAATTTTTCACAAAACCGCCGATGGAGGCCACTTCCGACACCCCGGGCACCGTTTGCAGCTGATAGCGCAGATACCAATCCTGGATGCTGCGCAGCTCCGCCAGATCATGCTGTCCTGTGGGATCCTCCAGAACATACTGGAAGACCCAACCCACACCGGTGGCGTCCGGCCCCAAAACCGGCGTCACCCCCGCCGGCATTTTGCCCCGGGCAAAATTGAGATATTCCAACACCCGGGAGCGGGCCCAATAGATGTCCGTGCCATCCTCAAAAATGACATAGACCAACGACAGCCCGAACATGGAATAGCCCCGCACCACCTTGGCATACGGCACCGAGAGCATGGCCGTGGCCAACGGATAGGTCACCTGATCCTCCACCACCTGCGGGGCCTGCCCCGGAAAATCAGTGGAGATGATCACCTGGACGTCCGACAGATCCGGAATGGCGTCCACCGGCAGATTCACCATGGCATAGACGCCCCAGGCGGCGATGACCAGCCAGACCATCAGGACCAGGACGCGGTGGCGAAAAGATTGTTCTATCAATCGAGCGATCATAGGGCGTGGTCAGTGGCCAGTGGCCAGTTAGTCAGATAATAAAGTTCATAGTTCATAGTTCATAGAGATTTAGAGGGGAGTCCGTAGGGGCGGCATCCTTGCCGGCCCCAGCTCTTTGCCAGTGGGACGGGTCTCTGTGCCTGCCGTTGGATCTTTCTTAGTGGTGGGGCCTCTGCGCCCACACAAGTTAGCTCAAGGCGACAACCTTTATTTTCATGGTTCACGGGTGACTTTTGTAACTCATAGGAACTACCAAGAAGATAAAGTTGCCAGTTGTTAGAAAAGTCGGTTTCTGGTTTCCGGTTTCCAGTTTCCAGAAGAGCTTTTCTTTTAGTGGGGCGGGCCTCCGTGCCCGCCCAAGGTAGCCCAAGGCCACAACCTTTATTTTCATGGTTCGCGGGTGACTTTTGTAAGTCATAGGAACTACCAAGAAAATAAAGTTACCAGTTGTTAGAAAAATCGGTTTCTGGTTTCCGGTTTCCAGTTTCCAGAAGAGCTTTTCTTTTAATGGGGCGGGCCTCCGTGCCCGCCCAAGTTAGCTCAAGGCAACAACCTTTATTTTCATAGTTTACGGGTGACTTTTATCAGTAATGGCAATTAGTAAATTGACGCCTCAAGGCCGTCTATCACCGGGTCGCTGATCGGCTTGTGGGCGGGAGCTGCTCTAATGATGGTGATGGCCGGGCGGCATGGCCGGGGCCGTCTCTTTAGGGCCGCCTTTCTGGTCGCCCGACCCCAGCATCTGGGCCACGGCCTCCCGGAAGCGGGATTCGGAGTCCAGCAGGAATTGGGCCGAGGTGACCACCTCTTCACCGCCCTGCAGGCCGGCCAGAACCTGGACCCGACCGTCATCGCCCTGCAGCCCCAGTTTGATCTCCCGGGGTGCAAAACGGCCGCCGCCCAGGGCCAGGAAGACATGTTGTCTGGCACCGGTGTCCAACACCGCTTCACTGGGGAGCACCGGCGTGGCCTGGCTGGCCGTCACTTTGATCTCCACCTGCCCATACATCTCCGGTTTGAGCTGTAACCGGGGGTTGGGAAAATCCAGGCGCACCCTGGCCGTCCGAGTGGCCCCCTGGAGGTAGGGATAAATATATTGCACCCGGCCCGGGAAGGCTTTGCCGGGGAGATAGGTCAAAGTCAACGTGGCCGGTTGGCCCACCTTGATCCAGGGCAGTTCGTACTCATAGACATCGGCCTCCACCCAGACGGTGCTTAGATCGGCCACCTCCAGCAGAGTCTGGCCGGCAGTGACATACTGCCCCTCGGTCACCTCCCGCTTCGTAACGATGCCCCCCACCGGCGAGGTCAGGGACAGGGTGCGGCTGATGGCCCCGGACTGCTCCAAGGCCTGGATCTGCGCCGCCGAGATATCCCACAATAACAGACGCTGCCGGGAGGCCTCCAGGAGGCGTCGGGCCCCCTCCCGCACTTCCGGGATGCTGCTGCGTTCCAAGGCCCGCCAATGCTGCAGAGCCAAAAGATATTCCCGCTGCGTTGAAACCAGCTCCGGACTGTAAATCTCCAGCAGCAACTGCCCTTTTTTGATGGGATCACCGGTGGCCCGCACGGCCAACTTTTCCACCCACCCGTTGATCTTGGGACTCACCTGGGCCAGGGCCCGCTCGTTGAAGGTCACCCGACTCACCGCCCGGATGGTCCGAGACAACGGTTCCACCGTCACCGTGGCCGTCCGGACGCCCATGGTCTGGAGGGTCTGCGGCGACACCGCGATCACCCCGGCCGCGGGTTCGCCACCTGCATCTTCATAAACCGGCACCAAATCCATGCCGCAGGGCGCCTTGCCCGGCTTGTCCCGCACATAGCCCGGATCCATCGGCGACACCCAATACTTGATCCTGCGTTCACCTTGAGCCGGGGCCGGCGGCGTTGCGGGTTCATCTTCATAAACCGGCACCAGATCCATGCCGCAGGGCGCCTTGCCCGGCTTGTCCCGCACATAGCCCGGATCCATCGGCGACACCCAATACTTGATCCTGCGTTCACCTTGAGCCGGGGCGGATGGTGCGGCCGGAGCGGCGTCGGCGGGGACATAAACGGGCACCAGGTCCTGGCCCTGGGGGTCTTTGCCAGGCTCCTGCCGGATATAGCCCGGATCGGTGGGTGAGACATAACAGAGGATTTTCTGACCGGCCGCCGGCGCCGGCGACGGCGGGTGGTACATAAAGCGATAGCCCTGAAAATACAATACTCCGACGGCCACCGCCACCACGGCCACCCCGAGGATTATACCGCCCAATAGGCTCCGAGCTGGGCTGGGTCTCATCATTTCCCTCCCATCTGCCGGGGCACTTCCTGGCCCACAAGGATTTCCAGGGCAGCCCAATTTTCTTCAAAGTCTTTGAGATACTCCTGATACTTCAGTTCGACTTCGTAGCTGACGATGGTCGTCTGCACCAAACGGGCGAAGTCCAGGCTGCCCACCTGATAAGCGGCCAACGCCGCCAGGGCCGCCTGCTGTGCCTGGGGGATGATCCCCTGCTCATAAAGGCGGATCTGTTGGGCCAGGCGGGCCAAACGGTTGGTCCGGTCCTTGACCGCCGCAGCCAACTCGTTCCAGGCCGCCTGATAGGCGTTCTGCGCCGCCGCCTGTTTGGCCTCTTCCTCCCGCACCCGGGGCGCCTGCTTGCTGCGGAACCACAGCGGCAGGTTGATTTGCACATACGAGGTAAAAAAATCCGGCCGTTTGCCCATGGCGCTGTTTTCCCGGAAGCCGTAATCCACTCCGACATTAACATCCGGCCAGTAGTCTTTCCTGGCCAGGGCCACGGCCTTCTCCTGTTTCTGGATCTGCGCCTTCAATGCCTTGATCTGCGGCCGATTGTCCAGCAGACCCAGCATCTCCTCCGCCGCCGGCGTCGCCACCCGGGGGCGCAGCGGTGCCGGCGGCGCCACCGGTGCCGCCACCGGCTTGTCCCGCAGGGCGTTGAGTTCAGCCCGGAGCGATTCCTGCTGCTGCTGCCACTGCAGCAGGCGATCCAAATAATTCCCCAACTCCACCTGGGCCTGGAGAACATCAGCCTGCAATCCCTGGCCGGTGGCATACCGGGTTTCAGCCACCTGCACCACCTGTTCCCAGAACTGTTTGTTCTTCTCTGTAATGGCCGCCGCCGCAAAAGCCAACGACAACCCCCAGTAGGTCTGGATCACCCGAGACCGGACCTCGTTCATCTTGTCCAGCAGGGCGAAATCATCGGCCTTGGCCTGCTCTGCCGCCACCTCCGAACGCAGCCGCCGCTTGCCGGGAAAAGGAAATTTTTGCGCGATCCCCAGCGTTTTCTGGGTCATGTCCTCCTGCCGGAAGGAAAAGGTGTTCACCGGCAGATTGAAAAAACCAAACGTCAACATGGGATCGTCCAAGGCTCCGGCCGGGCCGATGGCCTCCCGGGAGGCCTTTCTCTGGGCAGCCAGGCGCTTGATCTCGGGATTGGCCTGCAAAGCCTCCTGGATATAGGCCTGCAGGTCGGGAGGGGCCAAGCTACCAGGTTGGCCAAACCCCGGCGACACCACAACCAGACAGCACCACAACAGGCCTGCCACCACGATGGCGATGGATGGAGTCCGTCGGCTCATTTGGAACCCCTTTCTTCTTCTTGAAGATCTGCCCGCGCCCTTCGAGCTTTTCCCTGCTCCCCCCGGCTGACTAGGGATGGGCTCCGAATTGTGACGCTCTCACGCTGCTGAAGCTAAAACACCTGAAAAAACATTTTCCGGCGAAAATTTTTCTAAATAAAATAATGTTAATATAAAAAGCGAGCTGTTACTTGCAGACTATGAACTACGAACTTTATTTCCCTCCTAATTGCCATGACTTAGAAAAATCACCGGCAAATCGTGACAATAAGGGTCGCTGCCATCGGCTATCTGGGGTGGGCACTTAAGGCCCGCCCCCTAAGAGGGAAGCTCTTCCGGAAACCGGAAACCGATTTTTCTGATGCGGGGGGGCCGGGGCAGGCAGGGATGCCGGCCCCACGGACTCCCCTCTAATCTCTACGAACTATGAACTACGAACTTTATTTTCTGACTAATAAAGGAGGTAATTCTGCCGCAGCCGCAGGAAGGCGTTGAGCTGGCCCTGCCAGCGTTGGCGGATCTGCCGGGGGTCAAGGCCGTTTTTGATGTCGGCCAGGACCTGCCGGGAGCCGATCATGCCCAGATTGCGGTCCAACTGGAAATGCTGAGGATAGAGTTGATGGAGGGCCGCCGCCAACTCGATGCCCAGATAAGGACTGTCCAGGACTTGACGGTCGGTCACTTTGAGACGGACCCCCTGGCAGCGCTGGCCCCGGTAGCGGTTGTTGGCGGGGATGAAGGACACCGGTGCAAAGGCGACCCCCGGGATCTCCCGGGCCGTTAGATAGCGGGCCAGGCCTTCGCCGGAGATCCAGGGCGCCCCCACCACCTCGAAGGGATTGCTGGTGCCTCGGCCGACGCTGACGTTGGCCGACTCCACCAAGGCGACGCCGGGGTAGAGGATGGTTTGGGTCATGGTGCGAAGATTGGGCGAAGGTGGCTGCCAGGCCAGGCCGGTCTGGTCAAACCACTTGTCCCGGTGATATCCTGCCATTTTCACCACGTACAGTCGGGCACCGATGCGGTTTTCCTGATTAACGAGCTTGGCCAGCTCCCCTGGTGTCATCCCGTAGCGCACCGGCAGAGGGAAATAGCCCACAAAGGATTTGAGAGACGGCTCCAGCACCGGCCCCTGGACCACGGCGGCGGTAATGGGGTTGGGCCGGTCCAGGACAATAAAGTCCAGCCCCTGGGCTGCGGCTGCTTCCATGGCATAGGCCATGGTGGTGATGTAAGTGTAAAACCGGACGCCCACGTCCTGGATGTCGTAGACCAGGGCGTCCAGACCCCGGAGCATCTCGGGTGTGGGGCGCTTGACGTCACCGTAGAGGCTGTAGACCGGCAGGCCGGTGGCCGGATCCCGGCCAGAGGCGACTTTTTCGTCCAGATTGCCGCCCAAGCCGTGTTCCGGACTGAAAATGGCCCGGACCGTGACCCCGGGGGCCTGGCGCAAGACCTCAAGGGTGCTCCGGCCGCTGGCACTGCGGCCGGTATGGTTGGTGATGACGCCCACCCTTTTCCCCACCAGGGGGCCAAAACCCTGGGCGGCCAGGACGTCAATCCCGGGTTTGACTCGATCAGGGGTATCACTGGCCCCGTGGCCCAGATCCAGGGTCGGCGGCAGGCCAAAATCGGCCTGCGCCCGCAGCGCCGGTGTCCCCAAGCCCAGAGCCTGGGCCACTGCGGCGGAGACCGCAGCCCGCAGCATCTTAACGTCACCGCGGCCGTGGGGGTGGAGGCGGTTGGTTAGAATAATCACATAAGTTTGGGATTGGGGCTCTATCCAGATGGAGGTGCCGGTATACCCGGTATGGCCGAAGGAGCCGAAGGGAAAGGCCTGATTGAAAACCCGGCTGTAGGGAGAATACATATCCCATCCCAGGGCTCTGACGATCCCGCCGCCGGCCAGGCGTTGGGGTTTCAGCATGACCGCCACGGCTTTGGCGCTGAGCAGACGTCGGCCCTGATACGAGCCCTGGTTGAGAATCATCTGGCAGATAACCGCCAGGTCATCGGCGGTGGCAAAGACCCCGGCATTGCCGGCCACGCCGCCCAGCCGATGGGCCGTGGGATCGTGGACTTCGCCCCAGCGGACGTCGCTGGGAGCAATGCGCGCCCTGAGAGCGGGACTGGGCAGGAAACCGGTATAGCGGAGGCCGAGAGGCTTGAAGATATACTGCTCGCAATAAACATTGAGGGGCAACCCGGAGACCCGGCGGACGATTTCCCCCAGGACGATGAAGTTGGCATCGCTGTATTTAAACCCATTGCCGGGTGGATACACCGGCTGATCTTCGGCCACGGCCACCAGACCGCCGTCATAGCCGGACCAATGCTGCCGGGGATTGACATCGGCCCGCAGCCCCGAAGTGTGGGTGAGCAGGTGCCGGATGGTGATGCCGCCTTTACCATGGGCGGCGAAGATGGGCCAATAGGCGGCCACTGGCTTGTCCAACTGGATCTTCCCGGCGTCCGCCAGCTGCATGATGGCAATGGTGGTGGCCACTACTTTGGTGAGGGAGGCGATGTCAAAGATCGTATCGGTGGTCATGGGCAGGACCTGAGGGGTCACAGCCCGCTGGCCAAAAGCCTGGCGGTAGATGATCTGCCCCTGATGGCCGACGACCACCACTGCGCCGGAAACGCCGCCGGCGGCCAATTGCGCCGGAATGATGGTGTTCAAGCGGCTGAGGCGGGGATCGGTCACCGGCGGATAACGAGGCGCCTCCACCGCGGGTTTGGGCGGCTCCAGGACTGGCGGAGCCTCGGCGGTGGGCAGTCCTACCGGCGCTGCCTTGCAGCCTGACAGGGTCAGGCTGGTCAGGGTGGCGAAAAAAACTGCCAGCAGTAGAACATACACCGGACGGAGTGGTTGGCGCATAATATCTTCCCATGGATCAGTTCTGAAGAGAGAAACGGCCTACTGTTGGCCGCTATTATATCGCAAGACCGGAACAGGAAACAAGGGCTGTTGGGTCAGGGGCCGGCTGATCCGGAACTGGTTTTTTGCCTGGACGTTCTGCTGCTGAGACGATCACCGGCAGACCTTGCATATCCAACCGGGTTCCATTATCTTTTTGACATGGCGGTTGAAAAGTTGCTGTATAATGCCTTGGTCCTCACCATGGAACCGGGCCACGCCCCGCGGCGGCATGGCTACGTGGCCATCAATGGCAGCCAAATTGCGGCGGTGGGCCAGGCGCAGACTGTGGCCGACCTGCCGGCGGCCGGTCAGTGTTGGGATGCCGCCGGTCGCCTGGTCATGCCCGGGCTGGTGAATTGCCACTGCCACGCCGCCATGACGCTGTTCCGGGGGTTGGCCGACGATCTGCCCTTAATGGAGTGGCTGCACCAGCATATCTTTCCGGCGGAAGCCCGTTGGGTGGACGAAGATTTTGTCTACACCGGCACCCTGCTGGCGGCGGCGGAACTGATCCGGGGGGGTGTCACGACGGTGGCCGACGCCTATTTCTGCGCCCACGGCGCCCGGATGGCCCTGACCCAAGCCGGGCTGCGGGCGGTGGTGGCCCAGGGGGTCATTGATTTTCCCGCGCCCGGCGTGCCTGATCCCCGGGAGAACCTCCGGGTGGCCCAAGATTTCATCACCTCCGGCCGGGAGTTGGCCGATCCCCGGATCGTCTCCACCCTGTTCTGCCATTCACCCTACACCTGCAGTGCCGCCACTCTGCAAGCAGCCAAAAACATGACGCAACGCCATAACCTGCCTTTTTTCATCCACGTCGCCGAGACCCAGGGGGAGGTGGCGCAATGTCGGGAGCAGACGGGGTTGACGCCGGTGGCCTACCTGGATCGCCTGGGGGTCTTGGATGGGCAGACGGTGGCGGTACACGGTGTCTGGCTGACGGAGGCCGACCGAGAGTTGCTGGCAGTCCGCCAAGTCAAGGTCTGCCATTGTCCGGAAAGCAATCTCAAGCTGGCCTCCGGCATCGCTCCGGTGCCCGACCTGCTCCACCGCCGCATCCCGGTGGGTTTGGGTACGGACGGTCCTGCCTCCAATAATAATCTTGATATGTGGGGGGAGATGAGCCTGGCAGCCCGGTTGCACAAGGTGGCCGCCATGGACCCGACGGTATTGCCGGCCCGCCAGGTGGTGGAGATGGCCACCTTAACCGGGGCCCAGGTCCTGGGACTGGACCACCAGATCGGTTCCCTCATCCCGGGGAAAGAGGCCGATCTGATCATCGTGGACCTCCATCTCCCCCATCTTACGCCCCTGTATGATCCCTACTCCCATCTGGTCTATGCGGCCGGGGCCGCGGACGTGGCGGCGGTCATGGTGGGCGGCCGTTGGCTCCTCTGGGAGCGGCAGTTGCTCAGCCTTGATTGGCCGGAGATCAAACACCGGGTGGCCCCGTGGACGGCACGGCTGCGGGGCGGGGATGGCTCCAGCCAGAAACTCACCTGAGACGCAGAGTTTGACAACGCCGGGATATCATGGTAATTTTTATCTAACATACGGGGATGGGAGAAAGAGGCGATGGAATATTTCCTGGGACTGGCTACCGGCTTAGTTCTGGGGGTGGGGTTGACCCTGGCGGCGGTCAAATTTAGGAATCTTTTCAAAAATTCTGAAGTAAAACAGCTACGGGAAGAAGTGCGCTCCCTGAAGCGTCGCATTGAGGAGAAAGACCGCCACGTGGCCCGGATGCTCTCGGAAACGGAAAAACTGGTCCAGGGCTTGTCCCGGGTCAAGCACTCGCCGCCGTCACAACTGCAGTAGGCATTGGGCAGAGGGCAGTAGGCAATTACTAAAAAATTAGGCTATCATTTGGTGGCGCCGGCTTTCCAGCCTGCGGACGCCCTTGGCAGCGGCCAGCATAAATTTTTATGGTTCGCACGCCACTCTTGTAACTAATGGCAATTATTTAGAAAATAAAGTTCATAGTTCAGAGTTCGTAGAGATTAGAGGGGAGTCCGTAGGGCCAGCATCCTTGCCTGCCCCGGCCCCCCGCATCAGAAAAATCGGTTTCCGGAAGAGCTTCTCTTTTAGGCTCTCAGTCTGTGGGGCGGGCCTCCGTGCCCGCCCAAGTTAGCCCCAGGCAACGACCTTTATTTCCATGGTGCGCGGGTGACCCGCAAGTCATGGCATTCAATTAAAGGAGAGACTCCCCAATGGCTCGCCAGGAAATCTCAGTGCGGGGTGCTGTGGCCGGTGGCTTAACCGGCCTGCTGGCCGACCTGGCCATTACAGAATTGACCGGCCACCATATCACTATGGGATTGTTGGAGCTGATCGGCGCCGGCATCGGCATGTTCCGCCTGGACCGCCGCCTGCTGGAAGCCGTTCAGGACACCATTATCAGCGCCAAGGTGCGGGACGACGAAGATTACCGGCAGGTGGCAGAGCGCATTGATGAGATGACTGTGGACCTGCCCGAACTTCGGGAGACCATCCTGCGGCTGGTGGAAGCCGGGATTTCGGCTCAGAAGGCCTGATGACCCTCCTGCTTGTGGGTCAGGCCAAGGCTGGTGGCAACTGCGTCACCGCTGCGAGGCCCTGATATGCCGGTGGGACTGAACTTCCTCTTCCGCTTGGGACGGCGGCTGTTGGCTGAGCCGCTGGAAGATTCCGGTTTCCTGCCGGGAAAGTATTATCGCTCCCAGGCTTTGGCGGCCCTGGAGGAACAGGATTTTGCCGCCTGTCTGCGGTATCTGCGCCTGGCCGAACCGCATCGTAAAGCCAAGACCCGGATGATCGCCCAGGTCCTGATCCTGCGCTGTCGACTGCTGCGGGAAAAGCATCAGCGGCAGCGGCAGACCATCCAAGAGTTGTGCCGCCGGGAGAGCGATGGCGCCAAGAAGGCCCGGTATACCGAGATCCTGCAGGCGGAGGAGAAGGCCATCCAGTTTCTGGACAGCTATATCCGGGAAGCTCAGGAAGTGGCGTGACCGATCTGGAATATATGCAGGAGGCCCTGGCCGAAGCCCGACTGGCCTGGGCAGCCGACGAGGTCCCCATCGGCGCCCTGGTGGTCAATCCGGTCGGCGAGATCATCGGTCGGGGCCACAACCGCCCCATCGCCGCCCAAGACCCCACCGCCCATGCGGAAATCATCGCCCTGCGGCAGGCGGCCGCCCGGATCGGCAATTATCGATTGCCGGGTTGCAGTCTCTATGTTACCATAGAACCTTGTATCATGTGCGTGGGAGCCCTGCTCCAGGCCCGGATCCAACGCCTGGTCTTCGGCGCCGCCGACCCCAAAGGAGGGGCTATAGTCTCCCTCTATCGTTTGGCCGACGATCCCCGGCTGAATCACCGGATGGAGGTGGTGGCGGGAGTAGCCGCAGAGCAATGCCGGCAGTTGCTGCAAAATTTTTTCCGGCGCAAACGGCGGCCCGATAATGCTTAAGATTTCACCCTGATTCTTTGCTGCAAACTGCGGAGGGGTACCGAAGAGGCCGTAACGGGGTCGACTCGAAATCGACTTGGGGGCTCATAACCTCCACGTGGGTTCGAATCCCACCCCCTCCGCCAATTTTTCATTGACAACAGCCGCCAAGCAGGACACAATCAACGGCTGAACAAGTCTCTTGCGGAGAGATGCCCGAGCGGTTGAAGGGGCGCGACTGGAAATCGCGTGAACGCCCAAAAGGTGTTCCGAGGGTTCGAATCCCTCTCTCTCCGCCACGTCCCTGATCCTCCTCCCCTCCAAAACGATCCCGTTCTCTAACCGGCCGGTTGCGGCAGCCGCTGAAATCCCGCCCGGGTAATGGTGGCAAAATAGAAAGGCGGCCCGACCTCTTCCTGCAACGTCGCCATTTTCTCCAGAAATTCCTGACAGATGGCCAAAAGGGCCGTCAGGTCGGTGCCGGCGGTGAGGGCCTTGAATAGCCGCATCTCCATGCTGAGATTCCGGGGCATGACCAGGAGCGGCTGCACCGGGGTGACTTTAAAGGGCAAGGCGTTGTTTTCGCTCTCCACCAGATAAATCTGGTATTGGGAATCCAGGTCTTCCAGGGAATAGCCGGCCAGGATGAAATTCAGACGCCGCAGCTCCTCGTGCTCTTCCGGGCCGTTGGCCTCCAAGTAGGCGCCGTACTGGTCCGATAGATACGGCACGGCGAACTCCAGGATATCCTCCACCCCCAGGAGGCCCCGGCGCTGCACCTCCTGGCGCAGCCGGTGGGTCAGGGGGATGCTCACCCCCGAGCCGCCGCTGACAATGCCGCAGTAACGGCCCAAAGGGAACAGCTTCTCCACGGTAAAAAATTCCTTATCCCCCGCCGGGGTGAAACGGGTGGCCCGGCTGTCCGAGGCCATGATAACGCCGTTTTGGTTGTAAGCCACCAGGGTTTGGGTCATGATTATCCTTTTCGCAAGAGCACGATGCGATTGGTATTCGTGCCCTTCTTGAGATTGTCCACCCCCCAGCATTGGGAGGTCTTGGTAAAGGTCTGATCGTTGATGAGGACCAACAGCGGCGTCAGGCCGGCGGCTTGGGCCGCCGGGACCACCAAGGTCTCCAGCAGCAGCTTGCCGCCCCGCACTTCGCCCACTTCAAAGGCCACATGCCCGCCGGCACGCAGCACCCGGTGGAGCTCAGTGAAGACCTGCTGCATTTTTTCCTGCCAGTCAGCCGGTTGTTTCACCTGCCAGATGGGCACCTGGGTGGCGTCCAGGCCATTGAACCAGCATCTGAGCCAATTATCCGTCTGATAATCCACCGTGTCAAGGAAGGGCGGCGAAGTGACCACCAGGCTGATGGAAGCGTCGGGAATGGCGGGCGTCTGGTCGCAGGAGGCGGTGAGGAGCACGCTGCGATTCGCCACATCCCATAACTGGCGGCGCTCTGCCGTAGTCAGCCCGCCCAGCAGCGACCGGCTTTTCTTCACAATGATGTCGGCGACATCCCGAGGGGGTGGCGTCTGCCCCCGCTTCTCGTTAATCCTCCGCTGGGAGGCCACCGACACCGCCTGGTTGGGCGGCATGGTATAAACCGAAAAGAAACCCTTGGAATGACCGGTGAGGCGATTGGTGGCCACCATGCGAATCCAGGCGTCCACGGCATCCAGGGGGCCGGCTGCGGCTTTGGCCAACAGATAGGCCCGCAGATTGGTAATGGCCGTCAGGGTCTGGGGGTGATAGAAGACCAGCAGCTCTTCGTCGATGGGGATGGGCTGGGTCAGATCAATCCGGGCCAGACGGGCCTTGACCTCCAGGAGCTCCGGCGGCTGCAGGCGAGGCCGCACCAGAATCTGGCTCAAGGGGTTGATATCACAGCCGTACGGCACCCGCCCCAGGAGGGCCGCTTCCAGGAGAGTGGTGCCCCGCCCCATGAAGGGGTCATAAACCACCTCCCCTGGTTGAGTCAGCCGCTCCATGAAAAACCGGGGCAATTGCGGCTTGAAACAGGCCCGGTAGGAGATTTCGTGCAGGGTATGCGCCGCCCGCTGCCTGGCGGTCCAGAATTCGTTAAGATAAACGGGAATCTTGACGGCCTGATCGGGGAAGGTGGTTACGGAGGTCTTTTTGCCGAACTCCTGAAACGCTTCGATGGCCGTGAAGATATCAGGTGGGGCCACAGGCGCCGCGTCACTCTGGCGGCTAAATAGGGGGAGTTGACGTGCTGACATGAAAAATCTCCCCCAATAGGCTTAACGCCTTTTGGAGACTAAATACCACGACTTGCAGGGCACCCGCGAACCATGAAAATACAGGTTGCTGCCTGGGGCTAACTTGGGCGGGCACGGAGGCCCACCCCACTAGTTTTAATCCGGAAACTTTTGATATACTAGGATAAGCGCCTTCGGGGGCGTGATAAATCACCCCCCTACAAAGAAATCTTGGCCGTTGGGCATTACCTCCCAGATGTTGACGCCCGTTTCCGGATGGGGACCCACTAATAAAAATCCCACTATGAACTATGGACATTATTTTTCGGAAACTGATTTTTCTAACAACTGACCACTGAACACTTGACTTTTTTGGCTTCTTACAAGTACCTCCCAATCTGCCTCCCATGATAACCTCACCGCCGGGGCACGTAGACCTCCCGGGGTTTGATCCCGTCCGACGGGCCCACCAAGCCCTCTTTTTCCATCATTTCGATGATGCGGGCGGCCCGGTTATAGCCGATGCGCAGGCGGCGCTGCAGCATGGAGATGGAGGCCTGGCGGGTTTCCGCCACGATCTCGATGGCATCGGCGTATTTCTCGTCTTTGTCGCCCATTTCTTCTTCCTGGCGCTCCTCTTCCTGCATGGCCAGGATGCCCGCTTCAAAAACCGGCTCCTGCTGGGTCTTCAGGTATTCCACCACCCGCTTCACCTCTTCTTCCGAAATGTAGGCGCCGTGGATCCGTTTCAGGCGGGAAGTGCCCGGCGGGATGAAGAGCATGTCGCCCAGGCCCAAAAGGCGCTCGGCACCGACGGTATCCAGAATGGTCCGGGAATCCACCTTGGAGGAGACCTGGAAGGAAATCCGGGTGGGGAAGTTGGCCTTGATGAGGCCGGTGATAACGTCCACCGAGGGCCGCTGGGTCGCCAGGATCAGATGGATGCCGGCGGCCCGGGATTTTTGGGCCAGACGGATGAGGTACTCTTCCGTCTCCCGGGAGGAGACCAACATGAGATCGGCCAACTCATCGATAATGATAATGATATAGGGGAGCAGGCGGAGCTGCGGCTCCTCGTCGTCGTCGCTGTAGATCTTCTGCTCCTTGATCAGCTTCTGGTTGTAATTCTCGATGTTGCGGACCTCCAGGTCGGAGAGCAGGCTGTAGCGCCGCTCCATCTCATCCACGGCCCAGCGCAGGGCGGTGGTGGCCACCTTGGGGTTGGTGACCACCGGGTGCAACAGGTGGGGGATGCCTTCGTAGGTGGACAACTCAATCCGCTTGGGGTCCACCATCAGGAAGCGCACTTCTTCGGGCGTGGCCTTATAGAGGATGCTGATGATCATGGAGTTGAGGCCGACGCTTTTCCCCGTGCCGGTGGCCCCGGCGATGAGCAGGTGGGGCATCTTGGCCAGATCCGCCACCACCGGTTGGCCGGTGATGTCTTTGCCCAGGGCGATGGTCAGGCGAGACGGCGATTTATGATAAACCTCATGGGCCAGGACCTCCCGCAGGGTGACCAGCTGGCGCTTGGGATTGGGCACTTCGATGCCGATGACCGCCTTGCCGGGCACCGGCGCCACGATGCGGATGGAGAGGGCCTTGAGGGCCAGGGCCAGGTCGTCGGCCAGGCCGGTGACCTTGCTGATCTTGACGCCCAGGGCCGGCTCGAACTCGATCATGGTGATCACCGGCCCGGGACGGATGGCCACCACCTTGCCCTCGACGCCAAAATGCATGAGGGTGTTTTCCAGTTTGCGGGCCTGGGCCAATAGGGCCTCTTCCTGGACCTGGTGGTCATAGGGCGGCGGCGGCGTTAAAAAATCCAGGGACGGCAGCTGGAAATGGCTGAGGGCCGGCACTTTGGGCTTCTTCGGTCTTTTCGGCTTGGCTTCTTCCTGTGGAGCCGCCGTGGCGGCGATGGCCGGGGAAGGCTCAACCGGCTCGGCAACCGGCGGCGCCATGACCGGCGGCGTCAGATCGGCAGTGACCTCCCCCTGACCCGGTCGGGCGATCTCAGGAGTCGGGCCGGAGCGCACTTCCGGCTTTTTCACCTGGAGCAGGTCAGGTTCAGGCTCCGTGCCCGGATACCTGGGGCGGCGGCGGACCAATTGGCCCAGGTTTTCGCCCAGCCGCCGCAGCAGGGCTACGTAGGACAGGCGGGTGATACCCATGAAGCTGGCCAGAGCCAGGGCGGCAAACAACAGCAGGCTGCCAGCCAGATTCAGGACCGGCTGCACCTGCCGGGTCAGCCAGGCGCCGATGGCACCTCCCCCGGCCAGCTGACCTCCACCCCATCCGATCATTGGCCAGCCCAAGGTCAGCAACCCGGCGCTGGCCAGCGGCAGGGTCAGATAGGCAGCCCCCGTCCAGGGGGACAGCCCCCCCAGGGAGCCCTGATACGATTGCAGGGCCAGCCAGCTCACCATAATGGGCAGCCAGAAGGCCGCCAGCCCCAGACCGCCCATCAGCCAGGCGGCAAAAAGGGCCCCGGCTTTGCCCGCCCAGTTGGCCACGGCCGTGGCTTTGCTTAGGCCCGCCAGAGTCTGGGGATCACCGGGGTTGAAAGAGACCAGGCTGAGAATGAGGAAGAGGTCCAGCACCACGAGCAGGAGGGCCACCAGCTCCTGGCTCAGGCGACGCCCGGCCGGGGCCGGCGGCGAGGTGCTCGGCCGAGCCGACCTGGCATTCGTCTTTTTCTTGGTACGCTTCTGGGTAGGCATAGAACTCTATCGGCTGTTTGCTCTCATCATTGTATTAGCTTTTCCCAGGTAATGCAATCAAACCCGGCCGAGGCCCTGAAACCTCCCGGTCCTGCCGCCGCCTGGGTCGATCTTTACTTTTTCCCCCCCAGGGATTATGTTATTATTGACTAAAGTTCACATTAAGCCGAAGGAGGGAGGTCTTTGCCAAACATACCCAAAACCCCGGTGGAAATCTACCGGATTTTAGACAAGTCCAACTGTCGGGAATGCGGGGAGAAGACCTGTCTGGCCTTTGCCAGTGCCGTCTACCTCAATCAGCGCCGGTTGTCCGATTGTCCCCGGCTGCCCGAAGATTTGGCCCACGAGCTGACAGATCCAGGCAATACCCGCCGACCTTTCGAGCCCGGGGTCGATTATGTCAGGCAGCTGCAGAAAGAGGTGGCCGCCTTGGACCTGCAGGCGGCGGCGGCCCGGACCGGCGGTGTCTTCACCAACAACGCCCTGACCCTGAAGGTTTTGGGAAAAGACTTCAGCGTTGATACCCAAGGGAATCTCCGCGCCGCCATCCACATCAATCCTTGGGTGGCAGTGCCGGTGCTCAATTATATCTTGCACGGGGAAGGCCTGCCTTTGGCCCAACAATGGGTGACGTTGCGAGAGCTGCAAGACGGACGGGAGCGTTACCCCCTCTTTCAACGGCAATGCGAGGCCCCCCTCAAACAGCTGGCCGACAACTTCCCGGACCTCTTTGATGATATTATCCGCGTTTTCAGCGGCCACCGGGCGGCCCGGCATCTGGACTCCGATATTGCTGTGGTGCTGTTTCCCCTGCCCAAGCTCCCCATCATGATCTGTTACTGGCTGCCTGACGACGGGCTGGAATCCAATCTGAGTGTGTTTTTTGACGCCACGGCCGACCGCAATCTGGACACAGATTCGGTCTACACCCTGGCAGTGGGGCTGACTCACATGCTGAAGAAAATCGTCCGCCGCCATGGTTTGGAAGTACCCCCGGTCCAGACTCAGGCAACGGCACCGACCCATCCCGAACTTACCGGCTGAAGGGTCGGGGCCATAGAAGCCATTTCAAACCTATTTTTTGTGGCTCTTCCGGAACGGAATGCGGAATCTAAACCTTGTAAGAATGCCAGACTCTTGGCTTCGCTCAGAATGACATGTGGTTGAATGTGAGGTTTTGAAACAGGTTCTAGAGAAAAAAGGCCCCTGCCGGCCTTAATCGCCGGGCGGGGCCTTTTTCTGTTCCTTGGCGGCGGCCAATTTATTGATTTCTTCCATAAATTCGGTGATGTCACTGAAGTGGCGGTAGACGGAGGCAAAGCGGACATAGGCGACGTCGTCCCAGCGATGGAGTTGGGCCATGACTTTTTCGCCGATGAGGGAAGAGGGGATTTCTTTCTTGCCGGACTCCTGCAGCTCCCGTTCCAGATTGTCCAGAAACTGCTCGATATCATCAATACTTACTGGCCGCTTCTCACAGGCTTTCTTGATGCCCTCATAGACTTTGCTGCGGTTATAAGCTTCCCGGCGGCCGTCTTTCTTGATCACCAAGGGCGTGATGTCCTCCACCTTTTCATAGGTGGTGAAGCGCCGTTTGCAATCCAGGCACTCTCGGCGGCGGCGGATGGCATTGGCCTCCCGGCTCAAACGGGAATCGGCTACCCGCGTCTTCAAACTGCGGCAATAGGGGCAGCGCACGCCGGCCTCACTCTCTGATTAGGTAAGCAGTCGCCCTTGAGCCTGTGGCCCATTGGAGATCGGGAAAATCGGTGGCACAGGATTTCTATCTTGGATAAACCTCAGCAGCCTGTGGCATCGGGCCGGTTCGGGTGGGCCCGGCGGCCCACCCTCTGTAATAAATCTCACCCTTTGCCGGTTCTCTCTGGCTAAGAACTAAAAACTTGCAGTTACGAACTGTATCAATCGCAGTACCATTCCCGGGCAAAGAGCGGGTAACCCTGGCAGAACTCTTTGACCTGGCCTTCAACCCGCCGGAGGCGGTCTTGGTCGTCGGGGGCCGAGAGGACTTCGTGGATAAAAGCCGCCACTTGGCGCATTTCCGGCTCTTTCATGCCTCGGGTGGTGAGGGCCGGCGACCCCAAGCGAATACCCGAAGTCACCTTGGGCGGCCGTTGGTCAAAGGGGATGCGGTTTTTGTTGACCGTAATGCCTGCCTGATCCAGGGCCTCTTCAGCTTGCCGGCCGTTGATCTTGAGGTTGGTGAGATCGAGGAGGAGGAGGTGATTGTCAGTGCCGCCGGTGACCAACTGATAGCCGTAGCGCCGGAATTCTTCGGCCAGGGTCTGGGCGTTGCGGATGATCTGCTGTTGATACCGCCGGAAGGCCGGGCGCAGGGCTTCCTGGAAGGCAACCGCCTTGGCCGCGATGATATGCATCAAGGGTCCGCCCTGAATGCCCGGGAAGAGGAAATTATCCAACCGCTCGGCACAGGTCTGTTTCTTCCCTTTGATTTCCACTTCTTGGCTGCGGGCCAGGATCAGGCCGCCTCGGGGACCCCGCAGGGTTTTATGGGTCGTGGAGGTGACAAAATCCGCCACCGGCAGTGGGGAGGGATGCAATCCGGCGGCCACCAACCCGGCGATGTGGGCGATGTCCACCATCAAGTAGGCCCCATAGGCCTGGGCCAACTGGGCGAACCGGGCAAAATCTATGATCCGGGGATAGGCACTGGCCCCGGCCACCAGAATCTTCGGCCGATGGGCCTTTAACTGAGCCTCAATCCCTTCGAAATCTATCTCACCGGTCTCTCTTTTGACTCCGTAATAGTAGGCGCGGTAGATCTGACCGGAAAAATTGACCGAAGCGCCATGGGAAAGGTGGCCGCCGTGGGCCAGGTCCATGCCCAGGATGGCGTCACCGGGTTCCAGGAAGGCAAAGTAAATGGCCATATTGGCCTGGGAGCCGGAATGCGGCTGCACATTGGCATAGTCGGCCTGAAAGAGCTGCTTCACCCGTTTGATGGCAAGATCTTCGGCAATATCAACAAATTCACAGCCACCATAATACCGCCGCCCCGGGTAGCCCTCGGCATATTTATGGGTCAGCACCGACCCCTGAGCCTCCAATACCGCGGGACTGACAAAATTCTCTGAGGCAATAAGTTCCAATTTGCTCAACTGGCGCTGTTCTTCCAGTTGAATGGCCTGATAAATTTCGGGGTCGGTCTGAGCCAACGAACGCATGGAATCACCTTAACAGATTTTTTGCCCTTCTGACGTCGCCGGGTCTATGAGGTTCAGGCGCTCCCGATGTCGGCCGCCTTCGAAGGGAGTAGTCAGCCAGACCCGGACAATCTCCCGGGCCAGACCCGAACCCACAATCCGGCCGCCCAGGACCAAGAGATTGGCGTCGTTATGTTGGCGGCTCATGCGGGCGGAATAGGGCTCATGGCAGAGAGCCGCCCGGATGCCGGCAAAACGATTGGCCGCAATGGACATGCCCAGGCCGGTGCCGCAGATGAGGATGCCCCGACTCCCCGGATGAGACAGCATGGCCTGAACCACCTTGTGGGCATAGACGGGATAATGCACCGACTCCCCGGCACAATCACAGCCCAGATCCTGAAACGGCACCCCTTCGTGCGTCAGGATTTCCACCACGATCTTCTTCAGATCAAAGCCGGCATGATCAGAGCCCAGGTAAATCATGGTCAAGTCCATCACGGCTGATACCGTTTAAAGATCAATACGGCGTTGGTGCCGCCGAATCCGAAGGAATTGGACATGACCACATTAATGGGCAGCCAGCGGGCCTGGTTGGGTACATAATCCAGGTCGCACTCCGGATCAGGGGTTTCATAGTTGATGGTAGGGGGCGCCACATTATCCTTGATGCTGAGAATGGAAAAGATCGCTTCCACGGCGCCGGCCCCACCCAGGAGGTGTCCGGTCATGGACTTGGTGGCACTCACCGGAATCTCATAGGCCCGCTCCCCAAAGACCTTCTTGATGGCCATGGTCTCGGCCGCGTCATTGAGGGGTGTGGAGGTGCCGTGGGCATTGATGTGATCCACCTCTTGGGGGCTGAGGCCGGCGTCGGCCAGGGCCTGCTGCATGCATAACACGGCCCCGGCACCGTCCGGTGACGGCGCGGTCATATGGTAGGCGTCGCCGGTCAGGCCATATCCGGCTACCTCGGCATAGATCTTGGCCCCCCGGGCCTTGGCGAACTCCAGTTCCTCCATGATGAGGATCCCGCCGCCCTCGGCCATGACAAACCCATCCCGGTGCAGATCAAAGGGCCGGGAGGCCTTCTCAGGTTCGTCATTGCGGGTGGACAATGCCTTGAGGGAATTGAAGCCGGCCACTCCCAGAGGTGTGATGACCGACTCCACCCCCCCGGTGATCATAGCCTTGGCCGCCCCCCGTTGGATGATCTTAAAGGCATCGCCCACGGCGTGGGCGCCCGAGGCACAGGCGGTCACCGTGGAGGTGTTGGGTCCCTGGGCCCCGAAGTGCATAGCCACCATCCCCGGCGCCATGTTGGCGATCAACATGGGGATGAAAAAGGGGCTGATCTTCTTGGGGCCCCGCTCCAAAAGGACTTTATGGTATTTCTCGATGGTGGCCAGGCCCCCCAGCCCGCAGCCCACAATGGCGCCGACCTGGGGCTGCAGATCCGTCGTGATTTCCAGACCGGCATCGGCCATGGCCATAACCGCCGCCGCCACCGCCACCTGGACAAACCGGTCCATGCGTTTGAGGAGCTTGGGCGACATATACTTTTCCGGGTGGAAATCGGGGATTTCCCCGGCGATGGTGGTCTCAAAACCGGTGGCGTCGAAACTGGTGATGGGGCCGATACCGGAACGCCCGGCCAAGATCCCTTGCCACGTCGGCTCTACCCCGATTCCCAGGGGAGTCAACATCCCCAAACCGGTCACCACAACCCGCACACTCATGTCTTACCTCACTAAGATCGTGCTCTCGTTATCCTTAACTGTACATGGTCTGCGGGACGACGGCAAGGACCCCCCTTAGGAAGTATGGGCCTTAATGTAGTCCAAGACATCTTGCACAGTGCGGAGCTTTTCTGCTTCTTCATCAGCGATTTCAATATCAAACTCTTCTTCCATAGCCATGATCAGTTCTACCAGATCCAGGGAATCCGCCCCCAGATCGTCAATAAAGGCCGCTTCGGGGACGACCTCAGATTTATCCACCCCTAAACGGTCAGCAATGATCTCGATAACTCTTTCCTCGGTAGCAGCCATCTGGATTCTCCTCCTCCTTAATCCGGGTTAGCAAAAGGCATAGATAATTTCAATCAAAATGAACAGACCAAAGGTGCGGCCGGAAAGATCGACCGCCTCAGTTCAGGCCATGATCAGGCCGCCGTTGACGTGGATGACCTCCCCGGTGAGATAGCCCGCCGCCTCGGAAGCCAGGAAGGCCACGACCGTCGCCACATCCTCGGGACTGCCGAAGCGGGAGAGAGGAATCTGGGCCAGCATCTCGGCCCGAACCTTTTCCGGCAGGTTGGCGGTCATCTCGGTCTCGATAAAGCCGGGTGCCACGGCGTTCACCGTTATTTGGCGGGAGGCCAATTCCCGGGCCGCCGCTTTGGTCAGGCCCACCAGTCCCGCCTTGGAGGCGGCGTAGTTGGCCTGGCCGGGGTTGCCCATATAGGCCACCACCGACGAAATATTGATGATCCGGCCCCACCGCTGCTTCATCATGGGGCGGCAGGCCGCTTTCAGGCAATGGAAAGCCCCCTTGAGATTCACCGCCAGGACCTGATCCCATTCATCCTCCTTGAGGCGGGCGATGAGATTGTCCCGGGCGATGCCGGCGTTGTTCACCAGGATGTCCAAGCGGCCATCGTCCTTGAGGATGCTGTCCACGGCGGCGCTGACTTGGGCAAAATCAGCCACATTAAAGGGTAGGACCGAGGCCTCGGCTCCCTTGGCCCTGGCCAGTTCGCAGGTCTGGTCGGCCTGGTCCAGGTTGGCCACATCATTGACATATATTTTGGTCTGGGGCCGGGCCAGGGCCGCAACACAGGCCCGACCGATCCCCCGGGCCGCGCCTGTTACCAGGATCACGCGCTTCAGGTCAGCCATGCTTCCTCCTCACCGCTTGGCCTTAATCTGTTGAATGAGGGCCGGCAGAATCTCCAACACATCGCCCACCAGGCCGAGGTCGGCAATTTGAAAGATGGGGGCCTGGGGATCACGATTGATGGCCACAATGAGATCAGACGATTGCATGCCCACCAGGTGCTGGGCTGCTCCGGAAATTCCACAGGCGATGTAGAGTTTGGGCGCCACGGTCTTGCCCGTCTGGCCGATCTGTTGTTGATAGGAGATCCAGCCGGCATCCACCGCGGCCCGGGTTGCCCCCACGGCCCCTCCCAAGAGTTGGGCCAATTCCTCCAGAAGACGGAAGTTTTTCGGGTCCTGCAAACCCCGCCCCCCGGCCACAATGACTTCGGCTTCGGCCAGAGGGATGGTCTCGGTGATCTCTGATACCGTCTGGATAAATCGGCAGCGCCAAGGTTGGTCCAGTTCGAGCAGCGACACCGGCATAATTTCACCCTGACGGCTGGGATCAGACGGCAGTGGCTTCATGACCCTGGGACGGACAGTGGCCATCTGGGGGTAGGAACGGGGGGTGAGGATGGTGGCCATGATATTGCCGCCAAAAGCCGGGCGGGTTTGGAGCAGGAGGTGGGTGGATTCATCCAGATCAAAGGCCGTACAATCGGCGGTCAGGCCGGTATCCAAGAGGGCGGCCACCCGGGGAATAAAGGCCCGGCCCACATAGGTGGCGCCGGCCAGGATAATCTCCGGACGGTAGCGGCGGGCCAGAGCGGTGAGGGCCGCAGCATAGGGCTCTTCCAGAAACTCGGCCAGGGCCGGATGGTCCACCACATAGACCTTGTCCGCCCCGCCGGCGATGAGAGGTCTGGCCAGCTCACCGATATCCTGGCCGAACAAAACGGCGGCGACCGGTACCTTTAGTTGCTCAGCCAGACGACGCCCTTCGCCCAGCAGTTCCAGGGCTACCGGCGCCAACCGTCCCCGGCGTTGTTCCGCAAAGATCCAGATGCCGTCCGGGGGCCGCGGCTGGCTCTGCTCCTGGGGTTCCTCGGGTGGCAGGCGCAAAGCCTCGAACTCGCAGACCTCTACACAAGCCCCGCATAAAGTACAGGCATCGCTGACTTCAACCTGATCGCCCACCAAGGACAGGGCATCAAAGGGGCAGACTGCCAGGCATTGACCGCAGCCGGTACACTGTTCCGTGATAACGAGTATTGGCATAAAATTTTGATTTAACCAGGTTGGCAAAGGTGCTGGGCACCGCCGGCGGTGCCGGTGGGGGCCGGAACGCCGCATCCCGGGGCGGCGCCGCCAGAGCACCTTTCCGGGCCGTTATTGACCCCGCCATTGCTGCAATCTGTTCCACAGGGCCGCCGCCAGGTCTGCCGGCGGTCCTTCCAAGAGTTCCCTTGACCCCCGGGGGGGAGGCGGAAAGACTCTGACTACCCGGGTATATGAACCCTGAAAACCCACCTGTTCGGTCGCCAATTCCAGATCCGCCGCAGTCCAGACCGGGATGGCCGCCGACTTGGCCCGCAGCTTCGCCTTGAAAGAGGGGAGGCGGGGCGTGTTGATCTCCTTGACCACCGTGATCAGGGCCGGCAATTGGACCTCCACCAGATCATACCCATGATCCAACAGCCGCTCCACCTGGAGCCGACCGGGGCTGACAAAGGTCAGTTTCCGAGCCCAGGCTACGTGGGGTATGTCCAAGAAAGCGGCCAGTTCGGGCCCCACCTGGGCCGTATCGCCGTCAATGGCCTGTTTGCCACAGAAAATCAGGTCAGCCCCCTCCAGGCGCCGCACCGCTGCCGCCAGGGTAAAGGCGGTGGCCCAGGTATCGGCTCCGGCAAAGGCCCGGTCCGAGAGCAGGAAAGCCCGGTCAGCGCCGTAGGTCAAGGCCTCCCGCAAGGCCTGTTCGGCCTGGGGCGGCCCCATGGAGAGGACGATCACCTCTCCCCCCTGTTTTTCCCTGACTCGCAGCCCTTCCTCCAGGGCATAGAGATCAAAGGGATTGATGATGCTCTGCACCCCTTCTCGCTGAAGATTATGGGTGACCGGATCCAACCGGACATTCTGACTTTCTGGAACCTGTTTCAGGCAGACTACGATCTTCATAATCCTGCTTTCAGGGGTCCGGCCAAGCCTAAACCTGGCCGCACCGAAATGGCGGCAGGGACTTGTGGGGAGATTTCCGCAAGAAATCGGGGCGTCAAGAACGTTTTTTCCCGTATTCTTTATTCAGCGCCTGGGCGATGATGTTGCGCAGAATCTGGTTGGTCCCTTCAAAGATTTGGAAGATCTTGGCATCCCGCATCATTTTTTCCACGGGATACTCCCGCATGTAGCCGTGCCCGCCCAACACCTGGACGGCGTCGGTGGTCACCCGCATGGCCACATCGGTGGCAAAGACCTTGGCCATGGCCGCTTCTTTGGAAAAGTCCTTGGGATTGGTATCAATAAAGCGGGCCACCGAGAGGATCAGGGATCGGGCCGCCTCGATCTGAATGGCCATGTCGGCCAGGATGTGTTGAATGGCCTGGAAAGCGATTATGGGGTGGCCGAACTGCTGCCGCTGTCGGGCGAAGACCACGGCCTCGTCCAGGGCTCCCTGGGCCAGACCCAGGGCCAAGGCGCCGATGCCCGGACGGGCGTAATCCAAGGTCTTCAGGGCGATGAGAAACCCCAAACCTTCCCGCCCGATGAGGCGGTCAGCGGGAATTCGGCAGTCCTGGAAGGAAATCTCCCGGGTGGCCGAGGCCCGGATCCCCATCTTCCGCTCTTTTTTCCCGAAGGATACCCCCGGATCATCGGCCTGCACCACAAAGGCACTGGCCCCCCGGGGTCCTTTGGCCTTGTCCGTCAGGGCAATGACGGTATAGATCCCGGCTTCCCCGGCATTGGTGATCCACTGTTTGGTGCCGTTGAGGACATAAAAATCGCCGTCCCGCACCGCCGTGGTTTGGATGGCTCCGGCGTCGCTGCCGGCCTGGGATTCGGTCAGGGCGAAGGCGGCCAGCTGTTCACCCTTGACGATCATGGGGAAATAGTGAGCTTTCTGGGCCTCGGAGCCGAACAACAGTAGGGGGTAGGCCCCCAGGAAGGTGGCGGCATAGGTGGTCCCCACCCCCACACAGGCGGTGCCGATGGCCTCTAAGACCAGGCAACTTTCCAGACAGCCCAACCCCAGACCGCCATACTCCTCAGGAATAATGATGCCGAACAGGTCAGCCTGGGCCATCTCCTGCATCAGCTGGGTGGGGAAGCTCTCCTGTTCATCCAATTCCGCCCGCACGGGCTTAATCCGTTCCGTCGCTACCTGCCGAGCCAGATCTTGGAGCAGCCGTTGCTCTTCGGTCAGCACATAATCCATGCGTCACCCTTTAATCTTCGGATTTGGGAATGACAAGACGCCCTTTATAAACGCCGCAGTGGGGACAGGCATGGTGCGGCAGGCGGTATTCATTACACTGGGGGCAGACCGCCAAATTGGGTAGGGTAATGTGGTCATGGGACCGCCGCATTTTTTTCTTGGAAACGGAGGTCCGGTGTTTTGGTAGGGCCACGGTTCACACTCCTCTCTCAAACTGATGGCCGCTGACTGTGTTCACCTGCATAACAGGCAAAACAGTGAGCGGGGCTCGGTCAAAGGTTATCTGGTCCAGAACCGGAAGCTCTGGAGCAGCTTATTCTTTCTTTAATTTTGCCAACACTGCCATGGGGCCCGGGGCTGCCGTCGTCTGGCACGTGCACTCTTCCCGGTTCAGATTTGCCCCACATCGCCGGCACAACCCCAGGCAGTTTTCCCGGCATAACGTCTTGAGGGGCAGGGCCAGGAGGATCTGCTCCCTCAGGATGGGCTCAAGCTCCAGCGTGTCACCGGCACAATAATCTTCATCCAGATCAGCGGCGGTTAGGGCTAATTCGGCTTCCAGGGGGGGCATCTGCCCGATTCTGATCAGCATTTCGAAATCCGCCGCCACCGGCTGGGAAAAAGTATCCAGACAACGACTGCAGGTGCATGTCAACTCCCCCTGGAGATGCCCTTGCAGGAGGATGTTACCGTCATGCCGTTCCACCCGCACCGCCCCGCTGATGGGGGTGGCCAAGGTAAACTCCAGCCCAGGTTCCTCCTGGAGCCAACGGTCAAACCAGTCCGCCTCCAGCGAGACCGGAATTTCCACACCCTCCCAGGTGATGCGCTCCACCGGGATGGCCAATGTCTGCGGTTTTTTCATCATGTTGTCGGGGCTTGGCAGATGATTTCGCCAAGCGAACATAAAATACTAATTATAAGGAAAATGAAATAGCTGTCAAGGGTTGCCGCGGCATCCGTGGCAAGTTTTTCCCCTGGAATTGCTCCGGCACAGACAGGTCGGTTAAAGGCAGACAGAGAGACGTGAAAAAAGAAGGGTGTGGCGACCTGACGGCCGCAGCACACCCTGAAAAATTAAGAGAATTGCGACATGTCGTGAGAAGATTACATTTTCTTCTTGATGACTTTCTTCTTCACAACCTTTTTCTTGATAACTCTCGCAGGTCTTACCGATGCCATGGCGGCACAGACTTCCTCGGCTGCTTTTTCAGCACGCATTGCAGCCGTTTCGGCGCGATTAGCAGCAGCTTGCGCTTTTGCTATCGGTTGTTTAGCAGCCTGTGCAGCATTGTCAGCGCTGGTAGCAGCGACTGCGGCACGATCGGCGGCTGATTTGGCCTGCTCCATTACCCTCTTACACTCGTCGTTGTAAGATTGGCAGCAACCAGAGACGCCGACCACCAGGGCAAAGACCGCGAGGAGCGCTAAGGCATAGCCTTTTCTAACAAACGCTTTCCTCATCGATTACCCCCTTTTCGGAGAGGAGCCAGCTTGGTATGGTACATCCCCCCCAGTAAACAGAACTTTTACATGCACAGACTTACTTCCGGATCCTCTTCATCAGACAAGCTTCTGCTTTTGCGGCAGCGGCTTCAGCCCGGTCGGCAGCAGCCTCGGCTCTGTCGGCAGCGGCCTTGGAGTCGGCAGCAGCGGCTTCAGCGGCCCGAGCAGCGGCTTCAGCCTTGGAAGCCGAAGCTTTTGCTTGGTCAGCATACACTTTGGTTTCCTCTAAAGCCTTTTTGCAGGGATCGCAACACCCCGCTCCCATGACGAGGACGAACGCCATGAGAATGGCAAAGGCAAAACCTTTACGTACCAAAGCTTTCCTCATCTTTATCCCCCCTTTTCAAAGTAATTGTGTTGCACGAACACATTTAATCGTATTAAACAATATGAAAACCAAAAGATCAAGTAAAAATTGCGGTCAGCATGATTTTTTTTTTAAAAAAAAAGCCTTCCCCCTTTCTCCTTTTTTTCTCAAACGTTAGCCCCGCCAAGGCTGCAGCTCCCCCCAATTTTTCCCCACAGAAATATCTACTATTAACGGCACCTTAAGCTCGGCCAGACCCTCCATGGCCTGACGCACCGCCTTGGCCGTGGCCGCCAGTTCCTCCTGGGGCACCTCCAGGAGCAGTTCGTCGTGGATCTGGAGCAGGAGCTGTCCCGATAATTTTTCCCTTGACAGGACCCCGGCCACCGCCAGCATGGCTTCCTTAATAAGGTCGGCGGCGGAGCCTTGCAGGGGGGTATTGATAGCCCGGCGCTCCGCCTCCTGCCGCAAGGTCCGGTTGGAACTGTGCAGATGGGGAATGGGCCGACGCCGACCCCGCAGCGTCGTCACCCAGCCCTGTTGCCGGGCCTGGGCCCGGGTCGCTTCCAAATAGGCCTTCACCCGGTCATGGCTGGCAAAATAACGGTCAATAAAGTTCTGGGCCAACCGCTGGTTGACACCCAACTGTTTGGCCAAGCCGAAGGCGCTCATGCCGTAGATGATGCCGAAGTTGATCACCTTGGCTTGGCGCCGCATCTCCTTGCTCACCAGTTCCGGGTGCAGGCCGAAGACCTCGGCGGCGGTCTGCCGATGGATATCGGCGCCGGCCTGGAAGGCCGCCAACAGGATGGGATCTTCAGAGAAATGGGCCAACAGCCGCAATTCGATCTGGGAATAGTCGGCACTGAGAAAGACCTGTCCTGCTCCAGCCACAAAGGCCTGACGGATCTGCCCCCCTTGCTCCCCACGCACCGGGATGTTTTGGAGATTGGGATCCCGGCTGGCCAACCTGCCGGTGGCCGCCGCCGACTGGACAAAGGTGGTATGGATGCGCCCGGTCTGGGGATTGAGCTGTTTCATCAAGCCATCCACATACGTACTCTTTAACTTCCCAGCCGTCCGATAGGCCATCACCTTGGCGGCAAGGGGATGGAGGGAGGCCAAAGAGGTCAACACCTCGTTATCGGTGGAGTAGGCGGTCCGGCCGCGGGTCTTTTTCTGGGGGGGCAATCCCAGCTTCTCGAAGAGGATGACGGCCAGCTGTTGGGGGGAATTGATGAGAAATTCTTCACCGGCCAATTGATAAATCTCCTGCTCCAACCGGACCATCTCCCTCTCCAGGTCTTGGCCGCAACGCCGGAGAAAATGCTGGTCCAAGCCGATGCCGCGGATCTCCATGGCGGCCAGGAGCTTTAAGACCGGCAGCTCCAATTCATCATACAAGGGGGCCAGGCCGCCGGCCTGAAGCTCTTCCCGGAGTTTGGGCCAGAGCCGCCAGGTCGCTTCAGCCCGGCTGCCGGCGTAGGTCACCGTTGCCGCCGGGGGCATTGCCGCCACCTCCAGTGGCCGCCCGGTCAATTCTTTAACTGCGGCCAACCGGCAGCCTAAATAATGGAGCGCGATGTTGTCCAGGTTCTGATCATAGCGCACCGGGTTGAGGAGATAGGAGGCCAGGAGGATATCGCCTTGGGCCCCCTCCAAGGGTTGGCCCAGGCGTTCTCCCCAAATCAAAAGGTTTTTTAAGTCCGGGCTGATCTTGGTGATGGCGGCATCAGACCAGACCGGCCCCAACTGAGTCCAGACCTGCTCCGGCGGCAGCGCCCCTGTCAGGGGGATGTAGACCCCCCGGCCATCCTGCCAGGACAACCCCAGTCCCAGCAGGTCCGTCAGCATGGGGTGCTGGGGGCTGCTGTGGCCATACAGGGCCACTCGACCCGCCTGGCGGATGGCCGCCGCCACCTCCTGGAGGGCCGCGACGGTCGTCACCTCCTGGAAATCCCCGGCTTCAGGACCTTGGCTGATTTCCTTGACCAAAGAACTGAATTCCAATTCGGCAAAGAGCTCGGCCAAGACCTGCCGATCCCAGGGGCCGGGCTGCAACGCCGCAATCTCCACCCCGATGGGTACCTGCTCCTCCAGCCGCAGGAGGACCTGGCTCAGTCTGGCCTGGTCCTGATAAGCCTCCAGACGCTCCCGGATTTTCTTCTCCTTGATTTCGGGGAGGTGGGCCAGCAGGGCCTCCAGGGAGCCGAACCGGCTCAGGAGCTTCTGGGCCGTCTTCGGTCCAATGCCCGGAACCCCGGGAATATTGTCGCTGGGATCTCCGGTCAGGGCCCGGAGGTCAACCAACCGTTCCGGCGGCAACCCGAATCTCTCTTGAATGACGGCCGGGGTATAGGTCACCTCCCGCATGGGGTCCCACAGGGTCACCCCCGCCGCCGCCAGCGGCAGCAGATCTTTGTCCCCCGAGATGATTTCCACCGGCAGGCCAGCCTCCCGAGCCAACCGCGTCAAGGTGGCGATGAGGTCATCGGCCTCGTACCCGGGGACCTCCAGAGTAGGCAACCTCAGGGCCGCTATGATTCGCCGGATGTAGTCCAACTGTTTGACCAGATCCGGGGGCATCCCCGGCCGGTGGGATTTGTACTCCGGATAGAGCTGGTGCCGGAAGGTGGGAGGCCTGGCATCAAAGGCCAGCACCAAGAAGGTAGGCTGCCGCTCCCGCAGGACCTTAAACAGCATATTGGTGACGCCATAAATGGCGTTGGTGGGAAAACCCCGGGAAGTGGCCAGATCCCGGATGGCGAAATAGGCCCGGTAAAGATAGGAGCTGATATCAATGATATGCAGCGTCGGGGGTCCCAGAACCGGGGGGGTGGTTTCCTTTGCTCCTTTCTTTGCTCCCTGACGCGCCGACACTGGTCTTGCCACCACTCCTCTTCCCGGATTTAAAAAAGGATGCAATCCTGTCGGTATCTCCCGATCAGGCTGGCGGCGACGCCGCCCGACCCGCCGGAAGCGGGCTTGGGGACGGATTTTCTCGCATCACGTCCAGCCGGGATTGCAGAGCCATTATACCGCCGAGTCGGCTGTTTGTATAGCCAAAAATCTGCCCCTGGGCTTCAGTCTCCCGCTGCTCCTGGTCCCGGCGCCATCTTCCCGCCGCTTGGAGAATGCCCCGGCGACCAGGGCTATCTGTGGATATCAGGGAAGATTATGGCCGCTTCGTCTTCCGGGGCTTCTGCAGGAAAAAGATGGCACCGACGCACAGCCACAGCGTCGCAAAAGAGTGGGTGTTCAGGGCAGGAATACTTTCAAAATCGTTGCGGGTCAAACCCGCCGCCAGGTCAAAGGAGTTAAATGCCAATCTGATCTTTTTATAATCCTTTTCGGACATTCCAGTCTGATAGGTTTCCCGGGACTCAGGGAGGGGCGCCGACGCCTCGCTGAGAATTCTCTCATAGCTGGGATAAATATGTCGCCCCGCCACCGTCCCGACCCCGGTCAAGAGGATAATCAGTACCAGGAATGCCAGGATTGCCTTCCAACTGGAGTTCATTTGCATCTCACTTGTCAGTTTTCTGCCGATGCCGCCGTGGCATCAACGTTTTTTATAAGGTAAGTCGCTCCGACGCCTTCTGCAACATCTCTATCGGCAGAATCGCGCCGGAAAATAAAAAACCGCTCCCGGAGGGGAGCGGCGTCAGGTCGGCAGGAGGGAGGCCGGGGAAGCAGGCCCCGGCCCCGCCGGTTTCACCAAGGAAAGGGGGGCCGTCGGCTGGACGACCTCAGTGTTCCGTGTATTCGTGGCCGGATACGGTCTGGCCGTCGGGTTTGAAATAAATCACCAGGGTGCTCCGGGGAATCTTACCCTCGGTCTTTTCCTGGACTTTCCGCACCCGCTTATCCTCATCCACGAAGTAGGGCGTAGTGGATTGCGTGCTCGGTTCCCGTTTCTTGGGATCATAGGGCAAGGCCAGGGCATCTTTAAAGCTTCGGTAGACATAGACGATGGTCTCAGGGGTTCGCTTGATTTCCTGAGGTTCACCAAACATCACGAGGATCTCATTTTTTGTGGTCTGGCCATCCTTAATGCGCTCCACATAACGGGGATTGATGGTGTTGCCGGTGACATCCCGCCAGGCGCCCAGGCTCACAATCATAGCAAACAACAGGACCATCGTCAGAAAACGACCGAATAAAGGCATTGTCCTTTCCTCCTGTTCGGTAGTTATGGCTCAGAGTATAGGTCAACTGAGCAGGACCGCAATGATGCCGCTCAGAAAGACGCCGTCAAAAGTGCCGGCCCCGCCGATGGAGGCGACAGGTGCCCCCATCTGTTTGATATCCTGAATTCTCAGGAGATCGGCCCCGATGAGGGTTCCCAGGGTCCCGGCAATATAGGCCATCGGGGCCCGGAGTTCGGCCCCCCCCAGCAGATAGGCGGCCAACGCCGCCACCAAGGGCGGGATCAGGGCCGGAATGCCGATCCCCAGGCCTCTGATGGGTCGCGCCACCCGGTATACTACCATGGCCACAATCCCCGTGGCCAGGACGGTCGGCAGGACGTTGGCCATCTTCAGCAACAGATACAAGGAGATGAGCAGTGGAATCAGGGCGCCGCCCACATTGATGGCTAATATCGTCTTCTGTTGGCGGTACTGCCGGGGCAGCCGGTATCGCACCCCGAAATAAATGATTTCTTTATCTTCCACGAGCTGGCCGCCCTCCAGCTCGCCGATGGGAATATTCACAAAACTCCCCAAAAGGGTAGCCAGGAGGATGCCGAAAAGGGAGCCGGGCGGCAGACCCAGCTTGGCAAAGGCCAAGCCGATCACACCTACCTGCAGGAAGGCGAACAGGAAGATGGTCAATACAAAAAACAGGGCGATAATAAACATGACCAGCGGCGGGAAAATCATGGTCGGCGTCTCCTGCAGCGATGAAGTTTGGAGTCAAAAAATATGGTTGCCAGTCGGGTGCGGTGAAAAATCCCCGGGTGGGACCAGCCCCCCTCGCCTCGGTGTCCACGTGCCCCGGCGGTGGCGCAGACGGTAGCCAAGGGCGCCGGGATTAACCGGTCCCCCGCCAATGATAGGCCTTCAGTTTAAAGTCCAATTCCTCCAGAGAGATGCCCAAGACCGAGGCGGCATGCTGCCGGTCGTTCCCGACTTTTTCCAGGGTCCGGAAGATGAGTTCCCGTTCCAGATCAATCAGGGACGGTTCCGGAACTGGCCCGGCGGCCGATGGCAACGGCTGATATTGCTGCAGGCTGTCAGGCAGATGTTCCACCCCCAGGAGATCAGCGGTACAGAAAATCACCGCCCGTTCCATGACGTTTTCCAACTCCCGGATGTTGCCGGGCCAATGATAGGCCTGCAGTCGCGCCAGAACGGCGGGGTCCAGACCACGAATAGACCGCTGATTCTTCCTGGTATAGAGATCGAAAAAATACTGGGCCAGTAAAGGGATATCCTCGGGCCGCTGCCGCAGGGGCGGCAGGGTTATGCTGACCACATTCAGCCGGTAAAATAGGTCTTCCCGAAAACGGCCTTCCCGCACCTCATCCCAGAGAGAGCGGTTGGTGGCAGCGATGATCCGCACATCTACTTTGTGAGTCTGATGGCTCCCCAGCGGCTCAAATTCCTTGTATTGGATGACCCGGAGGATCTTGGCCTGTAAGGCTTGGGGCAGTTCACCGATTTCATCCAAAAATATGGTACCCCCATGAGCCGCCGCAAACCGCCCGACCTTGCGTTGGGCCGCGCCGGTGAAGGCTCCCCGCTCATGGCCGAACAGATCGCTTTCCAGCAGGGTCTCCGGGATGGCGGCACAATTGACCACGACAAAGGGCCCCTCCCGGCGGGGGCTGTTATGATGGATGGCCCGGGCAATCAACTCCTTGCCGGTGCCGGTCTCCCCCAACAGCAGCACCGTGGCGTCCGTGGGGGCAGCCAGCTCCAGGAGTTGAAAGACCTCCTGCATCCGGGGTGATTCCCCAATAATGTTACGGCGATCAAAAGCCAACCTCGGCCTCCCTTCCGGTTAGCTTTGCTAAACCATGGCAGACGCCATGGCAACGGCAGGCGGTACACAGGATCAACCTCTCCTTGGCCCTGTACGCCTCCTCCCGCAGGCGCAGCAATGCCGCCGGACGGTACCCCCCCACTCCGGGGGCCAGCTGGTGACTACGTAATACCAGGGTTTGATATCCCGGCAGTTGCTGCCGGCGAAGATACTCAAAGAGATTTATTGACCTGAGAGCGCCGGTCAGGGAACACCGCCCCGCCGGCTCCGGGCAATCATCCGGGCAACGCTCCGTGGCCAGGCTGAGATAGACCTCACCGTTGCTTCCCACCTGCCGCCAGGGCAGGTCCTCTCCCCACCCCGGGGGGACGGGCACCGGCTGCCAGGATACTCCCTCCCCCTGACTTTGCAACAGCCAGGCCCAGGCCAGGTGGATGGGTACCGCCGGAATGATCCACTTCGGCCAAGGGGGGTGCTCCAGCACCCGGGTCAGGAACGCCGCCGCCGGGGCCGCCACCGTCTGGGTCCGGGGTGCTGGGGGCACACAGGCTAACTTTTCGGCGTCCCAGTCCACCAGACAGAAGGTGGCCCGGGGATGGAGTGCCTGCAAGCGCTGCCAAGCCAACCGGCCGAAACGCCCCGCCCCGATAATGAGATAGGTATCGGCCATAGTTACTCTTGCCGGGGAAAGACAGCGATCACCGTCGGCAGGAGTGAGGCTTCCTCCTTCACCAGATCACGGGCACCCTGTTCCAACAAAGAAGGGGCAACGAAGGTGAAGTCCGGAGTCTTGATGGCCAGCTGCGCCTTGGAGCCCCCATCCAGATTCAGGGCCACATCAATTTCCAGAGGAGTGGTCTTTAAAAATCGGGCCAGCTCATACAGGGTGAAATAATCTCCGGCCGTATGGCAGAGCAGGATATTGCCCCGGCGGTCCGTACAAATAACGGAGCGCTGGGCTGCCAAGTCCGTCTTCTTGACCCGGATCCGACCCCGGGAATCCAGCAACAGGGGGAAGGACATCAAACCTTGAGTCCACGGCAACTTCGTTATTTCCACCGGATTGGCCACCAGATCCAGAATGGTGGCCCGGGGCAGATCCGGGGACATCCCCCGGGGTTCGGCTACGAACATGCCCCGCATGGCTGCATTGCGGCGGGGACCCAGGGGCTGACCATCGCTGATGACCAAACCGCAGGGTTGCCAGTCCTTGGTGAAATAACTGCCATTCATTACCACGGCAGCTTCGGTCAGCTCCTGCCAGGCCAGGAGACGGCGGGGAGGGCCGTGATAGATCCGAAAAGAATTCAGGTTGGGATCAATCCGCACCACCGCGATGGATTCGACGATCTCCTTTTTTTCCAACACTTCCAGACGTGCAAAACTCAGGCCTTTGCCAATGGTCTGCCAGGTAAAATCCAGATAACTCAATTCCGTGGCGGCTTGGACGCTAGCCGCCCAGAGGAGCAGCACGACGGCGAAAAAACGGGGCAACACGGCCTTTCCTTGCGAAGTCCATGATTTTTATGTATCTTATCACAGCAACAAGGTTTCGTCCAGAGGATGTCACCCCATGTCAGACCTATATTTAGCCGATGCCCATGCCCATCTCAATATGCCGGAATACGCCGCCGATCAACGACAGATTATTGCTCAAGCCTGGGAAGCCGGCGTCCGGCTGATCATCAATGTGGGCATCAGCGTCAGAAATTCCGGGGAGGTATTGACCACCGCCCGGCAGTATCCCTGGATCTTCGCCACCGCAGGAGTCCACCCCCATGGCGCCGGCGGCGTCACCGCCAACACCCTGACTGCCGTGGCTGCCCTGCTGTCTGACCCCAAGGTGGTGGCCCTGGGCGAAATCGGTCTGGACTTTTATCGCCGCCGCAGCCCCGAAGCCGTCCAGGAAGAGATCTTCCGGCAATTCCTGGAACTGGCCATTCAGCATCACAAACCGGTGGTCATCCATACCCGGGAGGCCACCGACCGCACCCTGGCCATCCTGAGGGATTACCATCAAAACCTCGCCGGCGGGGTCATGCACTGCTTCAGCGGCACCTATGAGGAAGCCGTGGCGTTTTTGAATCTGGGGCTGGATATTTCCTTCTCCGGGGTCCTGACCTACCCCAACGCCAAACCTCTCCAGGAGGCCGCCCGTCGCCTGCCCTTAAATCGCCTCCTCATCGAGACCGACGCCCCTTACCTCAGTCCCCAACCCCGCCGGGGCAAGCGCAATGAACCGGGCTTTGTGCGTTTTACCGCCCAGACCCTGGCCGAAATCAGGGGCCAGCCTCTAGAGGCCGTTGCCCTCCAGACCTGGACCAATACCTGCCGGGTCTTTGGGATCAACGGATTAGAGGTGAACGGCGTCGGCTGAACGGTCAGCCCTTCTCCCGGGAAAAATTAATTGATGCCCTTCTGGAAAGATGTCAGAAGTTCTGAATGGGCGGGTCTGAGACCCGCCCCTACAAAAAGGTCTTATTATCTTCATTCCATTTCCCGATGAGAATTTATTGCCATTACTTATAAAAGTCACCCGCGCACCATGAAAATACAGGTCGCTGCCATTGGCTAACTTGGGCGGGCACTTAAGGCCCGCCCCACTAAAAGAAAGCCTAAAAGAGAAGCTCTTCCGGAAACCGGAAACCATCTCACTGACAAATGACAACATTTTTTAACTAATAGATTTTACTTATAAATATAACCAGCGAACCCTTGGAATGTAGGTTGTCGTTTTGGGCTGCCTTGGGGGGCACAGAGGTCCGCCCCACGGCAGAAATTTACCGACCATTGACAACAGGCCGTTGACCACGATACGTTGCTCTTATCTTATGACAGCACCAGACTCAAGCGTACAGCGTTACCAACAGATCCTGGCCGCCATGGCCGCGGCCGCCCGTCGGGCCGGGCGGGATCCGGCCGCGGTGCGGCTGGTGGGGGCCGCCAAGACCGTGCCGGTGGCTCGGCTCCGGCCGGTGGTGGCAGCCGGTCTGGCCATCGTCGGGGAAAACTACCTCCAGGAGGCCAAGGCCAAAATTGCCGCCCTGGACCTGCCGGTGTCGTGGCATTTCATCGGGCACCTACAGACCAATAAGGCGGCGGCGGCAGTGAAACTCTTCGACCTCATCCACTCCGTGGACCGTCCCTCCCTGGCCCAGGCCCTGGACCGGGCGGCAGCTCGCCTGGCCAAGGTCCAGGACATCCTGTTGGAGGTCAATCTCGGCGGCGAGGCCACGAAATCCGGCGTGGACCCGAAGGGATTACCCGATCTCCTGCAGTTCTGCGCCGGTTTGCCCCATCTCCGAGTCCGCGGCCTCATGACCATGCCGCCCTGGCACCCCGATCCCGAAGAGGTCCGTCCCTATTTCCGCCAGCTGCGGCAAGCCCGGGACCAGCTCCAGGCCCTCCGCCTGCCGGGGGTAGATCTGGTGGAACTGTCCATGGGCATGTCCGATGATTTTGCCGTGGCCATCGAGGAGGGGGCGACCCTGGTCCGCATCGGCACCGCCCTCTTCGGCCGACGCCCACATTGACTTTGCCGGTACTGTGCATTACTATGGATTATCTTAACCCGCAGGCCGACCCGCCTGCCAATACCATCCATTAAGGGAGAAACTATGAAACTGAGACAAATGGGCAAGATGTTTGGTCTTCTGACCATCCTGGTTTTACTTGGCAGCATCATGGTCGCCCCGGCCTGGGCCGGCGGTGTCATCCATGGCAACAAAGATAACCCTGGACAGCCCATTGATATCAAAAAGTTCGTCAAACCAGGCCAGACCACCATCATTGATATGTACAGCCTTTACTGCCCGCCTTGCGAAAAAATCGCCCCCATCCTCGCTTCGGTGGCAGCCAAGCGGCCTAAAACCCAGGTGGTCAAGCTGGACATCAATCGCCCCAATGTCAAAGGCAGCATCGACTTCGACTCTCCGTTGGCCAAACAACAGGGTCTGAAGTTCGTTCCCTTCATTCTCATCTTTGACGAACAGGGCAAACTGCAGTATCAAGGGCAGGAGGCCATCAACAAGGTGTTGGAATGGAATAACTAAGGAGGCTGGGGCTACCCGCTGACCGTTACCGGAGGAGCCGGAGACCTTGATCGCCGGCTCCTCTCTTTTCTTCCCTAAAAAAGTAATCTCCCAGGAGCTTCCCCATCCATTGCATCGCAGACTGCCAGCCATGTCCCGTGTTAAGGGTGGCGGCACTGAGGAGGAGGATGGGAACCTGGTCCCGACCGTGCCGATTGGAGTCGGGTTCGGCTTGCATAGCCAGTCCGTCCTGGATAGTACTTTTTTCCTCCAGTAGTTCCGCCTCGGATTGAGGCTCATATCAAGATCGGCGTCCTGGCCCGGCGGCTGCCCCGATCGCCGAACGGCAGTGTCAGTTCCCCTGGAAACGGTTCAGGGACGACCTGGGCACCCTCCAGGTCACCCAGTTCCAGACCCCCTTATCGAGTCTTTCAGGGCCACGAACCGACGGGAAATCTCCTCTCTACCCTAAATTCTCTTGAGATATCAATGCGTAAGCCTGTTTTAAGTATCTCTCCCACCACTGTCGCTGCATAGGCACCCGCCAAGTTTTTGACACTGACCTAACTATTGATAAAAAAATCGCCTCCACCTCAACGCCTGCTTACCCATCCGAACGGGAGGCTAAGGCCGAGGTCCGGCCGCTTCGGGGGTATGTTGCCAGCCGCCGCCCAGGGCCCGGTAGAGGGCGATGACGGCCAGGAGTTCTTCGGCCTGGACCTGGGTGAGGCGCAGTTCGGCCTCAAACAGCTGCCGATCGGAGTCCAGGACTTCCAGATAGGGCGTCACCCCGCCAAAGTAGCGCTGGTTGGCCAGCTCGGTCTGCTTGGTCAGGGCCTGCACCTGTTTTTCGGCTTCAAGCCGGACTTCCCGCAACCGGCGCACGGCGACCAGGGCATCGCTGACTTCCCGGAAGGCCTGTTGAATGGATTTTTTATAGGTTAACAGGGCAGCCTGTTGCTCAGCTTCGCTGGCCCGCACCCCGGCCCGCAGCCGGCCGGCGGTGAAGATGGGCTGCAGAATGCTGGGCGACAGCAGGTCCCAGAAACTGGCATGGGCGGTGAACAGATTTTTGAGAGCGGCGGATTCCCAACCGGCCACCCCGGTCAGTCTGATATTGGGGAAGAGCAGGGCCTTGGCCTCGCCGATGCGGGCGTTGGCGGCCACCAGCTGCTCTTCGGCGAAGCGGATGTCCGGCCGGCGCTCCAACAGCGCCGAGGGCAGGCCCGGCGGGACGGAGACGGTCAGATCCTGTTTGAGGAGAGGCTTCCCCCTCTTAACGTCGCCGGGGTTGCGGCCCAAAAGGGTGCTGATCTGGTTTTCCTTCTGTTCAATCGCCCGCTTCAATTCGGGAACCACCGCCCGGGCGCCGTAGAGGAGGTTCTCGGTCATGAGCACCGGCGTCTGCGAATCCCAGCCATAGTCGAAGCGGGCCTGCACCAGTTTCAGGGATTCTTCCCGGACCTTGACGGTACGTTCGCTGATCTCCAGCTGTTGGTCCAGGGCCAAAAGTTCGAAATAGGCCCGGGCCAGGTCGGTCACTAAAGTCTGGATGACGAATCGGCGATTTTCCTCAGCTGCGAAAAACTCGGCCTGGGCCGCTTCCGCGGCCCGGCGGAGGCGGCCGAAGAAATCCAGTTCCCAGGAAAGGTTGCCGTAAACCAGCCCGGCTTGCCGCTCCTGTTGGGGCGTCAGGACGGAAAACCCCCTTTCCGAGGTGCGGATGGCTTCCAATTGGCCGCCGGCGCTTAGATTGGGGAAAAGAAAGGACCGGCGGATGGTGATCTGTTCCCGGGCGGCCAGGACCCGTTGGGCCGCGATCTGGACATCATAATTCTCGGCCAAGGCGATACGGATCAGCTCCTGAAGTTGGGGGTCTTTGAAGACTGCAAACCACTGCAGGTCGCCGAAGGAAGTGTCGGCCGGACGGCTGGGGATCCCGGGGCCTGCACCGCGGAAGCTCTCCGGGACCGGGTAGGGAGGCCGCTTGTAATCCGGGCCGACGGCGCAGCCAGAGATCAGGACGATTACAAGAAGTTTCAGACAAAACCTCATGGCTTTTCTCCTTCCTGGCCAGAGGCAGCAGCTTCTTTGGTGGTGGCGCCATGATGGTCCTTGGTTTTACGGTGCGACAATTTTTCCACCACCGAAAAGGTGACCGGGATGAGAAAGATGGCGATGACCGTGGCCGCCAGCATCCCGCCGATCACGGTGGTGCCCATGATCTGCCGGGAAATGGCGCCGGAGCCGGAGGCCAGGGCCAGGGGCACGCAACCCAGGATGAAGGCGAAGCTGGTCATGAGAATGGGGCGGAGCCGCAACCGGGCTCCCTCCAGGGCAGCCTCGGCGATCTCCTTGCCTTTGTCGTATTCCATTTTGGCGAACTCGACGATCAGGATAGCGTTTTTGGCGGCCAGACCGATGAGCATGATCAGACCGATCTGGGCATAGAGATTGAGCTCCATGCTCCGCAGCCAGATTCCCAGGAAAGCCCCGCAGACGGCAATGGGTGTACCCAAGAGGACGCTGAAGGGCAAAGACCAGCTCTCATACTGGGCCGCCAGGATTAAGAAGACAAAAACCAGAGAAAGGCCGAAAATAACCCAGGCCGGGACCCCTTCCTGGGCCTTTTTCTCCTGGAAGGACATGCCCAGATAGTCGAAACCCATCTCCCCCGGCATAGTTGCCCGAAAGACTTCCTCCAAGGCCCGCATTCCCTGGGCGGAACTGAAGCCCGGGGCCGTAATGGCGTTGATCTGCACCGAGCGGTAGAGGTTGTAGCGCATGGTGAACTCCGGTCCGGAGCGCCCCTCGAGGCTGGTGAGGGCGCTTAAGGGCACGGGGTCGCCGTTTTTGTTGCGCACATAGAATTGGCCCAACTGTTCGGCTTGGGCGCGGAATTCCCCTTCGGCCTGGACATAGACCTGCCATTGGCGACCGAACCGGTTGAAGTAATTGACAAAGTAGCTGCCCATGAAGGCCTGCAGCACCCGGTAGACCTCGCCGATGTCCACGCCCTGCTTCAAGACTTTGTCCCGGTCCACTTTGACGAAGATCTGGGGCACCGTGGGCACGAAGGTGGTGGTGACCCGGGCCAGCTCCGGCCGTTGCTGGGCCGCGGCCAGGAATTTCTGAGTATTTTCCCAGAGAAAATCGATATCTTTGCCGGCCCGGTCTTCCAGGATGAAGGTGACGCCCCCGGCCGTGCCGATGCCGGGGATGGCCGGTGGGGAGAAAGCGAAGGCAAAGCCTTGGGGGATCTGGGCCAGTTTGCGGTTGAGGGTGGCCATAATAGCCCCGTACTTTTCTTCGGGCCGATGCCGCTCGTGCCAGGGTTTCAGGGTGACGAAGAAAAAGCCGCTGTAGGTGTTGCTGACGCCGCTGAGCATGCTGTAGCCCACCACCGAGGTGACGTAGGCCACTCCCGGTGTCTGCAGCATGATCTCTTCAATCTGACGGCAGACTGCGCTGGTGCGCTGCAGGGAGGAGGCGTCGGGCAGTTGCACCCCGGCGTAGAGATAGCCCTGATCCTCTTCGGGCAGGAAGCCGCCGGGGAGTTTGCCGCCCATGAGGCCGGTGAGGCCGGTCACCAGGAGGAGAAAGAGGAGACTCAAACCCGCTTTGCGGATAAAAATACCGCACCAGCGGACATAGCCGGTAGTGGTGCGGCCGAAGGCATTGTTGAACCAGCGATAGAAGCGGGTTAGAGGGCCCCGTGATTCCTTCTTGGGTTTCAGGATCAGGGCGGCCAAGGCCGGACTCAGCGTCAGGGCGTTGAAGGCGCTGATGAGCACCGAGATGGCAATGGTGATGGCGAACTGCTGATAGAGCCGGCCGGTGATCCCCGGAATGAAAATGGTGGGCAGAAAGACCGCGGAGAGGACCAGGGCAATGGCCACCACCGGACCGGAGACTTCTTCCATGGCCTTGAGGGTGGCATCTTTGGGATAGAGGCCCTGCTCAATGTGGTGCTCCACGGCCTCCACCACGACAATGGCATCGTCCACCACCAACCCGATGGCCAGCACCAGCCCCATCAGGGCGATGGTGTTGATGTTGAAGCCGATGAGCGGGAACATGGCAAAGGTGCCGATGAGGGAGACGGGCACGGCCAGGGCCGGGATCAGGGTGGCCCGCCAGCCCTGGAGGAAGATGAAGACGACGATAATGACGAGGATGAGGGCTTCAAAGAGGGTATGGACAATCTCTTTCAAACCCTCCCGCACCGCCTGGGTGGTGTCCAAGGCGATGACGTAGTCCAGATCCGGCGGGAAGGATTTCTTGGCCTGCTCCATGAGGGCCTTCACCCCGTCCACCGCCTGAATGGCGTTGGTGCCCGGCAGCTGATAGAGGGCCAAGACTGCCGCGGCCTTGCCGTTCAGGCGGCCCTGGAGGGAGTAGTTCTGGGAACCCAATTCGATGCGGGCCACGTCTCTCAGGCGGACGAGGGACCCATCGGGATTGGCCCGGAGCACGATCTGTTCAAATTCCTCGGGACTTTCCAGCCGGCCCTGGGAACGGATGGCGTAGGTGTATTCCTGGCCGGGAGGCGCCGGCTCCGCGCCCACCTGGCCTGAGGGGTTGACGGTGTTCTGCTTCTGGATGGCGTCAATGATCTCCGGGATGGTGATGTTGAGCTTGGCCAACCGGTCGGGCCTGACCCAGAAGCGCATGGCATATTGACCGGCCCCGAAGACGCTGACGCTGGCGATGCCGGGCACCCGGGTGAGCTGGTCGTTTAAATTGATATATGAATAGTTAGCCAGGAAGGTGGCGTCGTAGGTGCCCTGGGGGGAGATGAGGTTGACCAGTATCAGGGGCGCCGCAGTGGACTTCTTGACGGTGACGCCGTAATTACGGACGTCGGCCGGGAGCTTGGCCTCGGCCTGGCTCTCCCGCATCTGGGTCAGCACCTGGTCGATGTTGGGATCGGTTTTGACGTCAAAGTTGACGTACATCCTCAACTCACCGTTGTTGGCGTTGAGGGAGTACATGTAATTCATGTTGTCGACGCCGCTCATCTCCTGCTCGATGGGCGTGGCCACGGACTGCTCCACCGTCAGGGCGTCGGCGCCCACATAGGTGGTGTTGATAACTATCTCCGGCGGCACGATGTCGGGATACTGGGAGATGGGCAGACCCAGGAGGGCCACCACCCCCACGATCACCATAACGATGGCGATGACGATGGCCACGATGGGCCGGTTGATGAAAAAACGCGCCATGGCCCCCTACCTTTCCTGCGTGCCGGCGGGAACGGTCTGGGGGGAGGCCGACGTTTCCTGAAACGGTTTGGGAGAGACCATCAGTCCGGCCCTGACCTTTTGCAGGCCCTCGACAATCACCTGCTCTCCGGGCCGGAGACCTTCCTCCACCACCCAGAGGGAGCCGGTGCGTTCACCCACCTTGACCCAGCGCAGCTCCGCTCTGTTGTCCGGCCCCACCACGCCCACCTGGTAACGGCCCTGGATTTCGTTGACGGCCCGTTGGGGGATCAGCAAGGCGCCTTTCTGGGTTGCCAGCACAGCCCGCACCTTGGCGAACTGGCCGGGGCGCAGCAGGTTGCCGGGGTTGGGAAAGAGCGTGGCCACTTTGATGGTACCGGTGCCGGTATCCACCTCCCGGTCGGCAAAAGAGACCCGGCCTTTCTGGGGGAAGACGCTGCCATCGGCCAGGATCAGCTCCAAAGTGAGATCTGGGCGGCCAGCTTGGTCCCGGGGCTGGGTTTCCCGGCTAAACCGGAGATACTCCTGCTCACTGATGGGAATATAGACTTTAATGGGGTCAACCGTGGAGACGGTGGTCAGCTCCGGCCCCCCGGGCTTGCCCACCAGATCGCCGAGCTGCGCCTTGGCGATGCCGGCGATGCCGTCAATGGGCGAGGTGATCTTGGTAAAGCTCAGATCGATTTGGGCTTTCTGCACCGCCGCCTTGGCGGCTTGGACCGCCGCCCGGGCCGAGGCCTCGCGGCCGATGGCATCATCCAGGTCCTTTTTGCTGACCGCATTGACGGCCGCCAGAGGCCGGATCTTTTCCAGATTGGCCCTGGCGGTGTAGAACTGCCCTTCGGCGATGGCCAGTTCTCCTTTGGCCTGTTCCAGGATTGCCTGGAAAGGCCGGGGGTCGATCTCAAAGAGGACCTGGCCTTTTTTCACCATCGAGCCTTCCTGATAATTTTGCCGGATGAGATAACCCTGAACCTGGGCATTGATTTTGGCATTGACGTAGCCGTCGGTGGAGCCGACCCATTCCCGCACAATGGGGACGTCCTGAAGGCTTACAGGCGTAACTTCAACTACGGGAGGAGGCGGCGGACCGGCAGTTTTTTCCTGGCCGCAGCCGACCGCCAGACAGAACAGGAGGCCGACGGCAAGGAGCAGCAGTGGCGCCGGCCATGGATTCCAACCTGGATGATGCAGTTTCATAGGCTTTGCCCTCGTCTCTTTTGACTTTGGTAGCATCCGGGTCTTCCATTTCGATCCTTCTTACATCAAGATACCAGACGGGCCAAGGTGATGGTCAGATAGAGCTGCCCCACGAGGGCCCCGAGCATGGCCAGCAAGCATGCCACCGGGTGTATTGGGGAAATATCGTCATATCCAGTGGAGGTGAGAGTAATGTAACTGAAATACCCTAGCTGACGCAAGTACGCCTCAGGTCGGCTGCCGGGCGAATCTCTCGGTAAGTGGTAGACCCGGTGAACGCTCAAGGCCACGACTTGATGGAACCGCCGATGCCCATGGCAACGCTGAGGTATATGCAGTCTTTTTCTGCCCTGGGCACAGCGGAGCTGTTCGCAGCGGCGCTTCTGCAGGCCCGAGGCAGGTTCAACAGCAGGGTGACCGCAGCCCGAGGCAGGCTCCCTCTCCTGATCACGGAAAATCAACCCTTGGCTTCCCCGGTAAGTTCCAGGATGCGCCGGGCATAGGTATTTTGCAGGGTGGAGAGAAACTCCGCATCCAGCTTCCCCTTCCAGGTAGTAATCTCCGTAAAACGCTTGGGGATGGCCACGCGATGGGGATCAAAGCCGGTTGCCAACCGGGTCTGCCAGCGCAGTTTCTGGATGGTTCGGGAAACTGCGTCAATATTGTCAGCCAGGGCGCCGTAGCCTACTACCCGCAAACAGTCGGCCAGCAGCTCCTCAGAATACACCCCCCGGGCGAAGAGGCAGGCCACCATGGAAGTGAGGAAGGAACGGCTCGCCTCCTCCGCCATCAGAAAGTCCACGGCCTTCGTCACATCTTTCTCCGGGTATTTCTGGTCATAGGCATACCCCGCCGAGTCCAGGTGGGAGTGCCGCAAGCCCAAGGCCTGGGAGGTAAAAAAGACCTCCCCGGTGGCGTATCCGGCCATCTCCTGTCCCAGAACACAGGCAAAATCCGCCCCGCCATAATGGGCTGCGGCCTTGAGGGTGCCCTGGGCCAACAGGCGGTAGAACTCATTAACACCATAAGCCAGGTAGCGCACTGCCTGTTCGTAGGTATTGTGGTCGCCGAACCTCAGGGGAAGGAGAGTCTCTGCTGCGCTAATCACGCCTTTTTCCAGGGCCTCCGTGGCCCAGGCCAGGGCCACCCCGGCGCTCATCACATCCAGACCCATCTGTTCAATAACATCAAGGAGATCAAGGATCGCAAAGCAGTCGGTCACCCCCAACATGGAACCGGTGGCGAAGATGGGTTCGTGATCATACGAAACTTGGCGGTAGAAATAGCGGTAATCGGTCTGAAACCTTTCCCGGGAGAAGCCGATGTGAATACAACCCACCGGACAGCCGGCACAGGCGGCGTTTCTGAGCAGGGCCGTTTCCGCAAAACGCTCGCCGCTGATGCCGTGGACCTCGGGATCGGTAGTCGCCTGCAGGTTGCGCCAGGGGAGGGCTTGCAGTTCATTCAAGATTGCCACATTCGCCGGGGTCCCCAGGTTGTGGTACTTCTGCATCATGTCGGTGGCGGTGAGCTTCCGATGGACCGATTCGAAGAGCCTGGGATAATCCTTCCCCTCCATAAGGGGAAAACTGCCGTCGCCGATGATGACTATAGCCTTGAGGTTTTTGGCTCCCATGACGCCGCCGCCCCCCAGCCGACCGAAATGGCGATAGGTATCCACGTTGATCCCCGCCATGGCGCTCTTCTGTTCCCCCGCCGGGCCGATGCGCAGGATGCTGCGGTGTCCCGAGCCTTTGAACATCCGGCGCAGAAGTTTGCCGCTCTCCTGGATGTCCAGACCCCAGAGATAATGAACATCTTTCAACTCCAGGTGCCGGGACCCCACCACCAGGGCGGAGGGTCGGGTCGCCCGGCCGGTGAGCACCAAGGCGTCATAATCAGCGAATCTGATCGCCAACGCCGAGCGTCCTCCTGCGTGGCTTTCGGCATATTGGTCGTGGTATGGGGACTTGAAAGCCGCCACCGTTTTGCTCATGAGGGGAAAATAACCCGTGAGTGGGCCGATGGCGAATATCAGGGGCTGCTCCGGGTCATCCCAGGGCCTGTCGGTCTTGCCATACCTGTTGAACAGCAGGGCTCCCAAACCGCTGCCGCCGGCCACCTCATCCCGACCGGGCACTTTCGTTACCTTGCCCTTGCCCAAGGCCAAATCCACTACCAGCACGCGAAAATAATCCCGAATCATGCAGTCACCTCCTGGGCTTCGTCCTGCTGGGCCGGAGCGCCCCCTAAATCTTTCATCTCCAGGCAATCATGAGGGCAGTACGGCACGCACTGGCCGCAGTGGAGACAGACAAAGGGTTCCCCGGTAATGTCCAGATAAATGGCGTCCACCGGGCAGGCCTGAGCACACTCACCGCAGCGGATACAGAGGTTTTTCCGCACCACGACGCCACCGCCCCGGCGCTGAGAATAGGCCCCCGTAGGACAGGCCGCAGCGCAGGGGGCCGGATCGCAGGCCAGGCAGATGCGGGCCTCAAAACCGGTGGACAGACCTCCGGAAGAAGCGATGCGAATCCCCGCCATATCCCAGGACAAGCGGTGGTGCACCAAGCGGGCACATGCCAAGGAGCAGGAATGACAGCCGATGCAGCGTTCCAGCCGAGGGGTGATGAGAATTTTCATAGGCTGATCCTCACAACCGAGAGTTAAAGATTACCGGAAATGTCTGGCCAATTGTCAGGTATACTCAGACGGAGCTGCCCCCATACTTTTTCACAGTATTCCCGGTTGGCTCCATCGGAAGAGCAACAACTCTTCAACTCGTGAGAAGATACCTGCTTTGAGAGAAGTCGGCAGCGAATTTAATCATAAACGTCCCTCTTGCATGCCGAAAAATGATTTTTGGCGACAGACACCCTCTGTTGACCGGCCCCGCTCCTCTGGCTACCCGGCGGCCCTGAGGAGCCGTCAGGCCAAGTTGGTTTTTCCCCTGCCTCGGAGCCGCTCGATTTAAGGAGAGGAACCCCAGGTGGGGCGGCCCGGCGAGGCCGGCGGCGGCCTGACCCTGTCCAACGCCCAGCCCCTTTGAGAAATGGCAGCAGTGTCCGTTCCCATTATAACCCACACACAAAAAAAGGCAGGGTTCAGCCTACCCTGCCCGAGGATGTGACGCACTAAAAGGTTTCCTGAAGTATCTTCCCCTTCTCCCCCCGTTCCCGGACCGCCACGCTGATGGTTTTAGCCCGGCCCAGTCGTGCTTTCCGGCAGCCGGCCGATACTATCCGTAGATCGTTGCCGGCCTCCGGGCTTTAATTACTGTTGTTACGGCTAAAACGCCGCCGCTTGGCGCCATGCGGCAAATGCCCCCCGTCCTGATCCGCCCTTAAATCTCTGCCAGATACCACTCCAACCCGTTGGCGAACGTTTATTGAGAGCCCGACGCCCAACTGAGCCCAACCCCCGCCATCACTGTTGCCGGCAAGTGCCGCCGCCCGGCCCCGATTGATCAATGCCTAGGAAAAAATATCTCGCTCCTCGCCCTCGGTTGGTATAAAATAAAAAAGTTAAACATGGCCCATCACCAGGGGCCCCTCCCCATTATGCCATGCGCCTGTAGCTCAGTGGGATAGAGCAACGGACTTCTAATCCGTAGGCCGCAGGTTCGAGCCCTGCCAGGCGCGCCAAGAATATCAAGGGGTTAGCTGAATATCAGCCAGCCCCTTTGTCATTTTTGCCATAATTTTGCCATAATTTGATTTTCCCTATGATTCATCCTCATTACCGAGACCTACCTGGAAAATTTCATTGAGAGGACCATAATCTCTCTGATTATTTGCTTTATCAATATATTTTCCATAAACTTTAAATATCATCTCGGTATTCCGATGCCCCAGAAACTTGGCTATCCACAGAGGATTGGCTCCGGAACTCAGGGCCAGAGTGGCAAAGGTATGTCGGGTTTGTTTCATCTCCCGGTAGGCCAGGCCCGCTTTTCTTAAAGCCGGTTCCCAGACCTGTTTCCTCAAATTTCCCTGATGGATTGGCTTCCCGGCGGGAGTACAAAAGAAATACTCGCATTGAAATTGCTCATACTGAAATTCGACAGCAAGATAAAAATAGTTTTGCGATAACAATAGGTTAAGTAGTACTAAAAAGAGTTTGGCACTACAGGGTTTACAGGATGGGTGAGAAGTGGATTACGCTAGTGGCCCCAGGTGAGTGACCGGTGCCGGGGGGCGCAGGCCCGCGGCAGCGAAGGCGTGATGCGCCGAGCCCACCAGATCGGTACGGAGTTGGTAACGATTGCCGCCTAATTCAAACAGCACCGATTGAACCTGACCCAGGTCCCGCATCAGATCAGGCCAGGAAACCTCGACCTGCCGCTCATCCAGGCGTTGTTGCAGGTCTACCTCTAGTCGGAGAGCCAGGAAACTGGCGACGATATGGCCGATAGACGTGTCATCGCGATGATGATAGATGGGCCGGACTTCCAAGGTGGATTTCTGTTCTCGAAAGGTTCTCTCCACCCGCCACAGGCTTTTATAGGTCTGGGCCACCTCGGCCGCCGACAGGTTGGTGTTGGTTCTCAGTACGAACTTGCCGTCCAGTCGGGCATCCCGCTGAACGGCGTCTTCGTCGATGCTGGCGCTCCCCTTGGCCACCTTGAGAAAGCGGGCATAGCCCCGGTTGCCGACGACGGCTTCGGGTCCTTGTTTTTCTAAGGTACGCCGGAGCTTGTCCACGATGGCCTCCCGGACGGCAGCGTCCTTTTTGGCTTCCAGGGGATGGCGGCAGACAACATAACGCTGTTCACCAACCCGAACCTCCTTGACTTCCAGGTTGTCCGCCACCGTTTGATACCGTCCAGCTCGGGCCAGAACCGCCTCGTTCACTTCCTTCTGCTGGCGCATCCGACAGCCCAGCACATAGTCGAAAGGAGC